>Ga0326511_10000526_pt1 | contig 33703 bp, 55 predicted proteins | sample 0_2496_0518_D_FD_203701 | JGI IMG/M metagenome (GOLD analysis project Ga0326511, IMG submission 203701) | Bovine rumen microbial communities from UC Davis, California, United States - 0_2496_0518 | ecosystem: Host-associated > Mammals > Digestive system > Stomach > Rumen | place: USA...
TGATTCTGTTCTGCAAGCAAACGATTCTGTTCAGCCATTAACGCACTCTCTGAACCGCCATTGTAAGAAGATATACCACCTGAAAAGCCATAGCTTGAAGGCGATGCAGAATATCTGTACTGACTTACATCTGCCATTCCTTTAAGCATTGTTGACGCGATCATTCTTACGCCTTTGAGGTTATGTTCAAGTGGAATAAGTGCTTCTGCACCTGACTCGCCCCAGATTGTGTTTGTTGCTTTATTCGTAACACCACCTTGTGCCTTTAATGTCGGAATGTTGACGTGCCTCAAAAGGGAAACGGAATGAATCTTACTATTAAGCGGAGTGATAATGTTGTTGTTAATCCATGACTTAATATCTGAAACCGTTGTAGTGAATGCAAGTTTGAATGTTGCTGTTTTGTCTTTCCAGAATCCGACTATCTCTTGTATCTTGTCTTTGAGTGTGCTGATTGCCGTTCCTGTCTGATTAAGAACAAAAGTTGCCGTTCTGCCAACCCATGAACTCTGTAAACTAGACATCTTGGATTTCCATGTATCAAGTGTACCTATGTTTGATATCGCACCACCAAGACTTGCCTTTAATGAAGCCGCTTTATCAGCCCATGCGCTACGCAAGTTAGACATCTTTGTTTTCCAAGTGTCAAGGTCTGTTATGCTCTTAATTGCTCCACCTAAACTTGTTTTAAGCGTATTAGCCTTGTCCGTCCATGCGTTCTTGACATCGTTTATCTTCGATTTCCAAGAATCCAAATCGGTAATCTTTGCAATCGCACCGCCGACATAAGACTTTAATGTTGCCGACTTATCACTCCAAGCGTCTTTGAGATTGCTCCACTTGGTTTTCCATGTGTCGATATCAACAGCCTTTGATAATGCACCACCGAAATAAGAACTAACTGTTGACTTAACATCGCTCCATCCTTCCTTAAAGTTAGCCCATTTCTCTTTTAAGTTATCAATATCAACTATCTTGCTGAAAGCACCTGATAAATCACTTGTTATCTTGTTCTTGACATCCTTGAATGCAGTTTTGAAATCGCTCCAATTCTTTTTGAAGCTTTTGAAGTCCTTAACAGACTTAAAAGCACCCTGAATGTTGGTTGTGATCGTAAGATTTCCGAATGATTCTTTTGCTATGAAATCGCCAAGCCCAGAATCTTTAAGCGTCTGATTAAGGTCGTATGCGCCTTCGCCAATATCGCCCCACGCTTCAACCCATGCTTCTTTGAAGTCATAAGCAAAATCGCCTGCTTTTCCAAAAAAGTCATTCCACGGATTTGACTCGCCAAAGGTAAACTCGATAAAGTCTCCTAAATCAAACTCAATCTTATTTTCGCCTGTAAGGCCATCGAGAATGTCTGTAATCTGCTCAATTATGCCGCCTTCAACTTCGTTGCCTGTCGCAGCTTCATAAAGTTTGTTTCCGATTTTCCAACCAATCTCGATAGCCGCAACAACCGCTATGGTTGCAGGCAGAGAAATCGCGCCTAGTTTAATTCCGGCAATGACTGCCGCAATAGCCACAGCAAGTTTGCCCTGAAACGTACTGTTCTGGAATGCTGATTTAAGGGCTTCGCATATTGCCCCTGCAAGTGTCAATCCGAATGTCTTAATCTTGCTTGCTATATCTCCTATCTGTAAGCCGTTCAGGAAGTCTGCAATCTTGTTGCCTATTTCTTCCCAATCTGTGCTTGTAAGAAGATTTATGCCCGCATCAAGTATTCCCGCGATCCAATCATGTATAGTTTCGCCATAAAGTGAGAAATCAGCCGTCTTAAACCATTCTGAAATACCTGTGCCGATTGAGTTTCCAAGATTAGCCCAATCAAATTCTTTGGCAAATGAATCAAGGGCTTCAAACGCAGTATTCAAGGCTCCTGCAAGTGTTTTCCCTATGTTTCCGAAAAGCCTAGGATTGATAAGACCATTGAAGAAATCAGCAAGACCTTTTCCAAAGTTTCTTGCTTTCTCGTAAATCTTATCCCACGGAATCGACTCCATAGCTTCGGATAGTTTGTCAGATATCGCTTGACCTACACCTTGCCAATCTCCTTCACGGATTTTGTCAGCAAGTTCTTTCCCGAAGTCTCCAAGAACACTATCGACGGATTCTTCTACATAGTTTGCTCCCGCGGTACTACCGCCACCGCCTGCGCCACCGCCGCCGCCACTACCGTTATTCGTAGTGAGGTTATTTAATTCATCGAAACTTTGTAGCTGTTTATTAAGTTCTTTCTGTGCCTTTGCAGCTCCACCTGTATTTTTAGCAAGTGAACCCATGTTTGCAACGGCTTTAGAATATGTCGATTTGCCCATCAGCTTCGCAGTAAATGCAGATAATACATTCATTGCCGTGATAAGGTAATTTATTAAAGTCTGTAATGCAGGTGCAACCGCATTGAATATCGGTTCAAACACCGCACCAAACTGAAATTTAAGGGTTGTTAATGACGCTTTTAATGCTTCAATATTAGACCTTGTTGTCTGAAAGAATGCACCGCTTCTCTGCAACTCTCCGAATGATTCAGTAACCGCTTTCCTTAATCTTCGGAATAACACGTACAATGATCTGATTCCGAAAGCGTATTTAAGAACGCTCATAAAGCCTTTATTGCCGAAGCTAGATATCTTATCTTTTGCCTTGTCAACGGCATTGTGCATCTTCTTGAAAGCATTTACTGTGCCTGTTAAAGCCTTCTTTGCACCATCGCCAATAGTAATGAATGCCTGTTTGACTCTTTCGCCTGCGGCTTTTAGCCTGTCCATTGCCGTTTCTGTCGGCTCTGTATTCGGCGATGGCATTTCAGCAACATCGGATTTCACGGAATCTAACACTTCTTGAACGTGATATAATTCTTCTCTGTAACCATCTAATGCAGAAGAATCAACGGAACCTGCTTGTCCTGCCTGTTGCATCTTCTCGCCCAGAACGTCAATCGCACTCTGTATAGACGTAACTCTACGTTCAAAAGACGTAAGCGCGGAGGAATCGCCGTTCAATGCCGCGTTCTTGTATGATTCAAGCCCTGCAAGTGACTGTCTGATTTTATTTACTGAAGAAGAAATATCCTTTTCAGCTTTAGACATACTTAAACCGCCGTTTAGGGCGTTTCTAGCCGCGTTAATCTTGCCGACGTTTAATCCGTCAAGTGCTTTCTGAACCGTGGCTAATTGGCTCTCTAATTGCGCGAAAACCGCACTTGTGCCTTTTGCAGTTGCTTCAATTTGAATTTGCAAGGTATCTATTGTATCAGCCATTTTCAACCTCCTTTCCTGTTATATTGAGACTTGCGACTATTAGCCCATCCCATGAATGCGTTAATAGCCCTCTGTTTCTCTTTTCTCTTGTCCTCTTCTGTCGACTCGAAAAGTTTAACAGGCTTTTCTATGTACTTTGCTTTGCCGCCGTTTACGGCATTCATGGCAACACAAAGCGCACTTAACACGTAGTTTCCTGTGAACATATGCGCCATTTCGTTGTTCCAATTCTGTTTGTCACGCCAAACCTTTTCCCACGTACTTATGATGCGTGGATTTGACCGCCAAAACTGTTCTTCGGACATCCCAAATCTAGCGCAAGCCGGAAACCACTTCTCAAACAGTCTTACTCTGATACTTCCGCGTCTTTCTTCTTTGAAGTTTTCTTCGGAGTATTCGTTTCCGCTGTCTTTGTGAGAGCGCGAAAAAAATCGGAATCTTCTATCTTCTCTGTGAATACAGTTGTTATGTCGTCAAACGTGCCACCTGATATCAGATGTGCGTTAATCTCATCGCCCGCAGAATCTATGTCCGTGTTCATGCAATATGCCGCATATACTCTGACTGTCGGTATCAACTTCTTGGATATGTCCGCGATATCTATTCCCGCTTCGCCAAGTTCACATATAAAGTTGAAATCAACTTCTTTCGCCTTATAAACTTTTCCGTTTATTGTCATTGTTTCCTTACTCATTTTGTTTTCCTCCGTTAATAAAATGATTGTTTATAGCAAAAAAAGGGTGCAACATCACGCTGCACCCTTAAATTGTGGTTATTCCGTTTTTAGGTAGGCATTAACCTAAATGCCTTATGCTGAAACAGGATCAGTCGGATTAACCGCGGTATAGAAATCAGGCTCTCCAACAGGTGTAAAATGTCCTGTTACTTCGAAAACACTATCAACTTCTGCACCTGGCTGTCCTCTCTTTACGATATCAACAGGCATGAAGAATGCGTCTGTCATACCTGGAACATAGAACTCTATCCATGCTCTCTTGCCTGAAACCTTGTTTGTCTCGTTGGTTTCATACATGGTATCCCAGAAATCAGCCCATTCCTCTGAATAGTTGAATGTGATAGCAATGTCGCCACCGTTGAGGTCGTTAAGACCTGGGATGTAACTCTTATACTTTTCGTTGTTAAGAGAAGTTGTCTCAAGCAGACTTGGTGCTTCATCCATTGCAGGAATGCTCTTTGGCTCTGGAATGTTTACGAAGCCTGATGTCGGACGAACCCCTTTAGATGCTTCATAGGCTATTCCTATACGGATGCCTGCCGTACTAAGATCAATAGCTGCCATCTTTATTTCCTCCTTGTGTTATTGCATTAAAAAAGCACCCTGTCGGATGCTAAAAGTGTGATGTATTTTATAATTCATCGCCGTTTGCTATTACTCGCCGCATACGGACAACGAAAGTGTGAAGATTGTCACGCTTCGTATAAATTTCTGATACATAACTGAAACGTAACGCCTTCATAGCATTGATACAAGCACTTGTGACTGTGCGTGCATCTGCTTTGTTTGTATTTGTTGAAACTTCAATTTGAAACGTTGCTCTTACCGCATGAATGCGCTTATTCTGCAAATCGTTACCTAACTCTGTCGGCTCTAACTCATGCACATAAACGCAAGGGAAACTTGGTGTTGTATCGCTGACCTCGCTTACGAACGTCATGTTAGGATATCTGTTATTCGTCAACCGCGGAACACGTACCGAAAGTTGCGTTTTTATAATGCTTTCTAACTGTAATAAATCCATGATTAACTCCTACTGAATATCTCTATTGCTTTCTTAATCGCCGTGTTTCTTGCGTTCTCAACTGCATGATACAAAGGATATGTGCCTTCTGTACCATACGAATGCACTCGTTCTGTTCCTGTCCAATAATACCAACCATCAGGATTAAAGGCGTTATCTGAACTAGGATTATATGTGCCAACTCCGTAACCAAATTCTGCCGCGTGTGGCGTGTCATTTCCGTTGTAATGAATACCTGCACCAAACTCAACAAATAGAACATCTTTACCTGTCATGGTAATTTGCGCTCTTGTGATGTCGCCTGCCGGATTAACTTGGAGTGAAACTGTCGGTTTCTCGCTATCGCCTTGTGAAGCCATAATCCAAGCCTTTGCAACCTCGACACCATCGTTTGCCAATGATTCAACAAATTGCCGTATCTTATCTTCAAATCCTTTGCGGTAATCCTGTAACTCTTTAATGGCTTGCCCTATCGAAGCAGAATCTAGTTTGCATCTGATAACTTTGCTCATTCGTCATCAACTCATTTCATGCCGAAGGTGGCGGAACAATATCTCCGCTTTCGCTTCGTTTGCGTAATATAAATCGTTCTTCGTTAATTGAAGTTTTTACTGCGACAACTCTGTAATCTGCACTTTCAGGAAGTACATTGTTGCCGTCATATCGTGGTTCCGAGGTATGCCATATCAAAGTCTGTTCATCAAAAGGGAACTCGCCTTTATCTGCGTTTATAACGGCGTTATATTTGGTAACATCAAGTCCGTATTCAGCCATCTGTGTTTCGCCTGAATTAAAGCTGATGTTTGCCTCAAACTCTATAACCTCTCCATATCCTGCTATGTATGTTTCGACAACCGGCACGTCCTCGCCATCTACGTTAGTGTAAATAACGTTGCCTTCTTCGTCATGCACATAAACAGGTGTCTGGCCGCTATAAAGCGCATAGTATAAAGTTTGTTTATTCTTCTTCAGACATCTCATTCGTATTAACCTCTGGTAATCCAACCACTATTGATGTAAGCACAGACAGAATACCTGCAAGCACGCTAGCACTCGCAACAACAAGCCAATTAACATCTTCAATAAGTGTCGCTGTGCCTATTGTTGCAATAGCCGTCTGGCATACTGTCTTTATCGCACGGATTACTGTTGCTCTCCAAAAATCCTTATTCTTGACATTAGTCAGCATCGTTATGTTCCTTTCTATCAGCCTTACCAAAGAAATCGTCTAATCTGTGATGTGCGGATTTCGTTGACTGTTCTACCGACACAACTCTTTCTCGTAAATCCTTAACTTCATTTCGTGTCGCAGTAATGTCATATTTGATGTCATTTACCGCAACGGATATGGTATCTAATTTCATATTTACCTTAGCATTGTTCGCGGCTCTCTCTTCGATTTCCTTCACATCACTTCTTCGGTTGCTTTTAAGACCGAAATAAATCGCAAAAGCAACCGATACAACAGAAATTAGTATAGTTATCTCAATTGTCTGCATAATGGTTGCTCCTTATAATAAGTGTGTCGCCCACCACCTAAATATTACACACACCCTTGCTCAAGGATGTCACGAAGGCACAACACCCTCAAACGCACATCTGCTAATTATTAAAAAGCTACACAAAATGGCGTTACGCCATCAAAGCATTTTCTGCGATCATTAAACTTTCGGCTTACTCCGTTTTCGGAATGCGATTCTTCTGACTCGCCGCCGATTGTTGAATAATCGTACTTCGCTAACTTTTTAACATTAGAAACGTAATTAAGCATATCCGCTTCGATTAAAGCGGCATCCATACCCATCGGATAATGACGTGCCGCCTTTATCTCTGCGATTGCATCGTTGAGGATTTCAGTTAATATGGCAATATCGCTTTCCTCCGTAACACCTAACGTTATTTCCAATGATTCAAGAATACTGTTAAATGTTGTAGTGTCCATATTATAACCTCTTATTTATTCCTTATCTTGATGGAACTGTACCGATTGTACCGATAACTACGCCGCCAAGATTCTCTGCGAAGAATGTAACACCTGATATAACTGTGTCATCAACTGTTGCTCTCTCGTAGTTAGGCTGCTCGTGAATACCGATAAGACCTGTCTGGTCTGTTGTAAAGCTGAATGCGTCTGTGATGTCAGCTTCGTCAGCCTTAACGAAATAGCATACGATGTTCTCTTTTGCAGTTGCATAAATCTTTCCTGAAGGAACAGAACTGTTAAGGAATACTGTTCCAAGTCCGAGGAAGTTCTCGATGTATGTCATACCGAAAAGTGTCTGAAGTGATACGCTTGCAGTTCCGAGGTATGCGCTTACATCAAGCGGATTCATAAAGAATACTGACTCGATATCATCATCCTCAAAGAGAACCTGAAGCATTCCCCAACAATCAGCAAGTGTTGCCTGAAAATCTGTACCGCCGGCAACGCCTGTACCCTGTGCAAGGTATGTGAAGAAATCACTTCTAATACCGCCCTGGATCTGCTTCAGCATCTTGTCTGTTGTTGCTGTTACTGCCTGATCGTAACCCTTCTCGTTGATAGCTTCGATAGATGTTGACTTTCTCCACTTCTTGAGAGTGATTGTTCCAACTGACTCCCAACTTGTCTGATACTCTGAAAGTGGGATTATCTCGCCTTCAGAAACAGAACCCGGCTGAAGTGTTCCTGATACTGTAAGGACTTTAAGCTGTGCGCCTGACTCCTTCGGAATCATTCTTGTTACGCCGAGTGCTTCAGCGAGTTTCTTTATACTACCATTGAAAAGGCGTACAAACTCGATTTCGCGTACTCTGGCAAAATTAGCTGACTTTGAAAGTCTGGTTTCTGCACTTGTAGTTACATTAGCCATTTTTATTTCCTCCTATGAAAAAATGTTTTTACTTGAATAATTCGATGTTTTCCATCATTGCGCGGCGGCGTTCGTCTCTGTCAGGAATTGCCATTATCTGATCTGCCGTCATTGACGATTAAACGCCTGTCTTTGCACGTGGAATATCCTTTATAAGTTCCTGTTCTTTGGCTAATACCTTTTCATCAATTACCTTCTTCTGAAGTGTGAAAAGTGTATCGACATCGCCATCAACCTGTGCGGTTGCCGCTTTTACTGCGGTTTCTTTGTCATAGCCAAGATCTAAGTAACTTTCTGTATACCTGTGGATTGAGTTTTCTCGCTCCAATTCAGCAAGCCTTTCATCGCGTCTTGCCTGTTCCTCTGCCTTTTCTTGTGATGCCCTTTCCTGTTCGGAAAGTGTTGCATTGTACTTTTTCTTGTAATCGGCAGCTTCTGAAGCCGCTTTATCCATTGCCCTCTTAATCTTTGCATTCTCAACCATCAACTGTTGTAACTGTTCCTCAACGGAAAATGATTTAGTGGGCTTGTCGTCAGCTTTTGGAGTGCTAGTTACTTTTGTCTCCGGCTGAACTGCATCGTTTGTTTCGGTTGTCTGGATATTTGTGTTCTCATCCATAAATATTTACCTGCTCCTTTCTGCGTTTAACTTGTTACGCGCAATTCTCTTTGCGCAAAAAAATCGCGTTTGGTTAAGCGGTTCTCTCCGCATTAGTTAGTGCTTTGTAAAAATGCAATATTTATAACGCGCCTTCTTTGGCGCATATAAAAAGGACACCGAAGTGTCCTATTATTGTTTAAACGTATGAAATTGCACATCTGCAATTTATCACTTCTTCAGGATGACTTGCCCCTGTCGAAAACTCACTCGTCACGTCTTTCGGATATAACATTCTCGCGGCACCAACATCAAAGTACGCATCTATCGGCACTTTTGCGCCGTTCGTTTCTTCGTGTGTTGGTCTTACGCGGTCATCAGGATATGCCATCCAAATTTTATGTGTCTTTCCGGCTTTAATAGCTTCGACATAATCCTTTGAATTAAAAAGCGTATTCGACTGATCTTCAGCAATAAACTTTGCTCTATCTTCAGAAATCCAATACTGTTGTTCACCTGTGTAGTCCATGTCATTCGGATGCTCGTCCAGGTTCGATATCGTTGTTTTGTATGACGCGTCAACGAAATCCGCAATGTATTTGTCAAGTTCTTCGACATTCTCAAAGAAGCCTTTGTCGTCAACCGCTTCGTACAGGTTATACATAAGTTCCTGTTTTATCGTGTACTCGTTCAGAATACCTATGTCGCGGCTCGTCTTAATCATCTCGAAATAAATGATTATCAAATCTTCAAGGATATAGCAGAATTTCTCACGTTCTTTTTTCTGCTTTGGTGTCAACTCCATATCCGCAAAATATTCGGGATATGGAATCGAATGCTTTTTGAGGATATTCAGTTTGTCGAATCCCTGCGGATTAGCCATTTATGTTTGGACTCCTGTCAATTTGGTCTGTTATCCTATCGCTTGAAAGTTCCGTATCAACTTCAATCTGATTGTCGCCCTGTATAGGTTCCTCACCAAAGGTCTTGCTCTGATACTTTTCGATAGACTCTCTGCTTCGCTCCCAGACTTCGCTAGGATCATCAAAGAAGTTAATACTCTGTATTGCATCAAGACCGCTTATGCCGTGTGCAACCATTGTTGCAAATGCGTTCGTCTTGACTGTCATTTCATAAGACTTCTGACGCTTGATGTATGGCTTTACGTCAGCAAGTGTTAATAGCTTAATCGGATCGTCAGCGGCAACTTTCGTATTCTTCTGAATTGCTCTGAAAACTACACGAAGTTCTGCACATTTGCAGATGTCCTGTATGTTTTCCTGCTTGCTTGCTGATGATTCAGCGGCACTCCATCCTGAAGCGTCGCTCATTGCTATGCCTGATGAACCGCCGGAAGTGTCTGCTCTCTGCGGAACATCACACTTCGCAAGTATTGTCTGCCTTTTAGTGATGATATTATTAAGTACACCTGAATAGTTATAATTGACTGTAAGAGGCGTTATTGAAGGTTTGGAACCATTGCCGTTTGTAAAGGTCTGTAACCATTGTCCGTTTTCAGGGCGTTTAACCTTTTCTGTCTGCGTGCCATCTTCGTTCTCGATTATTTCCTTCGCAAACTCAACGTCATTTGCGTGCCATATAGCCTGTGTATTCTGGTCTACATCATTAAGGAAATCAGAATTGAGAAGGTTCAGAGCATCCATTTCAGGTATCTGACGCTCGAAACAACCCATTCTGTCGTATGCCCTTATCCACTCAATTATAGGGATAACACCTAACGGATTAAGCCATTCTGTAATCTCGTTAAGCCCATTAACGATATATCTGCGGTCTTTCGTGAAGCACGTATAAATCGTGTTGCCGTCATCGTCTGTATCGCTATATGTAACCGCCATGATTATTCTGTTGTCCGTGTAATATGTACTGCGCACAACGAATGTAAACTGCGGATCAAGAACATCAAGTGTAAATGGGCTGTCGCCTTCTACATAGTCAGGATTGATGTCAACGTATGTATAACCGACACCTGTTATCTCGACATATCGTGCAAGTTCCTGCTGCTTGCCGCGGCTTCCTGCTAATTCGTAATAATCATTGAGAAGTGCTATGGATTCCGCATTGTTCTTCACGTTCTGTCCACGCTGAACAAGTGATATCGGATAACCCCAGACATAACCAAGTTTGAACTCTGTAATCTGATTTGCGATGTTATCAATATCGACTATATTGATTTCAGGTCGAACCTTCTTCTCACGCGGAAGCATCTGATCGCCTTTTTCATAGCGAAGCAGCTTCTTTATGTCTGAATTATTCAGAAGATGCGTACTTTTCGCGGAAGTTAAAACGTCTATTAAGTTGTCTCTCGTCACATATGGTTCGGAAGTATAGATAATTGCGCGCCCAAGCCTTGTGTTGTATAACGGATTTGTGTACCCTGCGTCTCTATCCTGCATTTTCAAAACTCCTAATAAAACGTTGCTCCGCTACTTGTCGTTCTTTCAGGTCGATTTATCCTCGATGCTTTCCGTCTGACCGGATCAACTTTGTAATAATTTCCACATCTGCACCGTCTTGTGAACGTCATTGTCTGAAAAGCGTCTATCGCACACAAGTAATCGGCACAGTCTGGACAGTAAATTGCTATCTGTTTCATTTATTCCTCGATTTAATCCCACGCAAAAAGCCCCGCGGCAGTTACGCAGGGCTTCTCATATACGTTTTGAAGGATTATTAGATTTTTGCTCGACTTTAATAAAACATGAATTTATGTTGATTGCAACTTGTATTTCTTGCAATTCTAGGCATTTTAGGCATTTCTGTATTCTGAACCGAATAATTCATCAAATTTATGCAATGCAGGCGCGTGTAAATGCGTTACTGTCGATAATCCCATATACATTTTGTCTGCGATTGCCTGCCAATCCATGCCGATTTTGTATTTATACGATAAAAGTTTGTAAAAATCTTCGTTAATGTCTCGAATTTCGCATAATTGCTTGTCTATGAGCATGATTTTTACCTTTCGTGCAAGTATTGCCATGTCATATTTTGCAATATCCTTTTCCAACTCGAAAACAAGGTTGCCGATAGGATCGTTTTCAGGCGACTTGCTTATTTTGTCGCCAAACATAGGGGATTTCAGACTTGCCACGTTCTTTATGGCATCTTCTTTTAACGCCTTAAAGAATACTATGTCCGATAAATACTTCCTGTACTGCGATAAATACTGTTTTGTTGTCATCTAAAACCTCCTAAAAAGGGCAATCAAGAATTACTGTTCTTCTCTGTAATGTATCAAAAACTCTTTCAGCTATCTGTGCTATTGAATCGCAAGCATCATCATGGCTATTTTTTCCTATCGTGACGTATGTTCCAAGTTCGTCTAATGCACGTTCATACTCTGGCGAACGTTCATAAACCTGTGTTTCTTCGTCAAATTCGTCCATATTATGCTTTGTTGAATCGAGGAACCTAAACTTTTGACGTATCGTGCCTTCGCAAGCCTTTATTTTGTCAGCTTTTGACAGATTATTCGGCGCGCGTACTGAATCGCAACTGCACAGGTAATTTCTTTGCTTTAGTTCTTCCTGAACCTTTGACGCATAAAGTTGACCTCCGGCATTTGCTTCAAATGTCACATTCTTTATTCCGTGCTTAACTATCATGTCGCATACGCCTGGAACTGTGACGGAAACGCCACTTGAATTGAAAAACCAATCAATGACGTAGATTAAATCGTCCGTTAAATCGTGCAACCCTATCGGCATTGAAACACTATCTCCGCCGCCGAAAGCCACGTCACAATTAACCGTGAATCTGAATTTATGTCCTTGTGGCAATACGCCGTTGAAATATCCAAGTTCGTCTAATGGGAAAAGCAGACCTTCTCTTACATAAGGGTTTTGCATGAATTTTGCTTGCCATTCCGCATCATTTCCTGCACGAATCAGCTTGTCTTTCATTTCCTGATAGTATTCCGTACTGAAGCCCTTGTACTCGTAATCAAAGTTACTCTCACCGTTTTCGTTTAATGCAGGAATTTTACGGAAAACATATCTGTCATCATCACCGTACATTTCTTCAAGACGCTTAATCGGATCAAGAACATTCCACAAAGTTCCAATCATTATTTCTTTTGCGCCATCGTTTTTTCGGTCAACCATCTTGTTTAGGTATTCGGAAAACGTGTCATTCATTCGTTTTGGCGATAAACTGTGTGTTCTATCTCGCACAAGATCATCAACAAGAAGATACCCATTTGAAGAAACATCAACCATACCTGTCCAGGTGCCGTCAATTCCGGTAAAATTAAACCACGGAAAATCCCCTTTTGAAGCAAGGGATATTGTCATTTTTTCAGCGGATTTATCCTCGATAAACTTCTTGTCAGGCTGAAAGTATGCGTATAGTTCTTGGAAACAATATTCTTCAGAAGTTAACAGGTCTAACATTTCTTTGTAGAAGTGATCCGCAAGCATACCTGAATGCGTGCCTAAAGCATTATGAGAATCAGGATGTCGTAAGCCTATCCACGAACCAAAGAAAACCATAATTGTTGATTTCCCAACTCGCGAAGGCATGGAAAGCGTATACATTTTCTGGTCTTTGCTATATTCTAAATTCTGAAGATCATTTACGACTGTGATAAGTGTTTTTTGACGTGGCTCATAAAAGCGTTTCTCGTATGGTCTTTTATGCTCCATGTAGATTAGATACGACTCAAAGAACCAAAACGATTCAAGTTTGACAGTTTCCCAGAACAGATTTCGCCACTTTTCCGCGTTTTTTTCGTCCTCTGTAACTTCTTTCAGCGCAATTTCCTTAACGTAATCGGAGTATTTCTTGTAGAAATCCTTGTTTTCTGCGTCATTAAGATAGCCAACCTGACATATCAGCTTCAAATCGTCATAGTGCTGATACATGATGCCGTCTTTTTTCAGCCTGCCGATGACTAATTTTATTGCATTGACGTATTCTTTGATAGGTTCTGCCATAATCCGCCTTCAAGAAAAGACTGCAAAGCCGCAGCATTCACAGTCTAATCGTATCTATAATGATGAACATATTTCTTTTCGAGACGTTTCTTGCGCTCGATGTAGTATTTGCCAAGTTTGCGATCTTCCGCATTCTGCATTTTCGCCGCTTCATGCTCTGTTTTGAACTCTGCATAGGCTTCGCATTTGCCATGACAGCCGGAATGCCTGTTTTCGCAACCCTTGCAAGGGCATTTAACCATGTCCTTTTCTCCTTTTGGGAAGGCAGGGAAAGCGTTATGCTTATAAAATCATAAATTCGGCATAATGCTCTCCCCTAGTTGTATGTGCTATGATGGGATTTGCACCCATAATTCAGGCGGGAACAAAGCCTGCGTGTTGCTACTACACTCCATAGCACGGCTTGTGGGAAGTGTCCATACATTTCAGGGGGTACCTGATGATATAATGAAGAAGTGAGGATTGTTTACTTCTTATTATCGTCTTTATTGCCGACAAGTGCCGCAACCATGAACATCGTGCAGATGTTACTTACGGCTGTTACTGTCGCCATTATAAATATTGCTGTCAACATTGTTGATTTCCCTTCTCACGATGTTGTGACATCGCGTACAGACAAATACGGAATACTCTAATCCCTGACGTGTACGCTGAAAAAATGTAAAGTTGTCATGTCCGCAATTCGGGCATTCTGTTGGTTTATTCATTTCGCTTAATACTCAATTATCGTCTTTTGATCCTTACACATGAAGCCTTTGAACGTTATGCCTTCTTTCGGAATGTGAACCTCGTACATCCCAGACTCATAATCCCTTTTCGGCTCGTTCAGAATCAGTTTTATCTTCGGATTGCGCTGAAACGTGTAACTGTCATTATAGCCTAGCCACATCACGACTACGCTCATGTTTTCTCTGCGCTCATCTGCACTTGGCTCTTTCGGAATTATGAAATGCAACCTCGTTTCATGAAGTCTAATCGCAACGCAGATGCCAACTATCCCTAACGTTATCAGCCCGACTATTATCTCGTTCATGCCATTTTCTCCAAATGCGTCAAGTTTAGTGGCTCATTACTGTGATATCCCAGACGCAACCACAACCTTTATAGACACTAGAACTATGCCCTGTCCTTTTCAGGCGGATTCACTTGACTTCACTCCGTGCTATTGATTTGATGCGTTTTAGCTTTTCCCTAGACAAGGATTTGCACCTTGTAACTGTCGCTCCATAGAGGTCTTATCGACAATTTTCCTCTGCGCTTTCGGAGTATGTCTACCTTTTCCATCACTAGAGAACTATATTTACATCATGGTGGATGTTATATATTATTTTCGTTTGTGCCGGATATGCCCTATTAGCCCTTTTGGATTTTTAGTTGCTTAAGGGGTTAATGGGGCGGCCTTGGTTTACATAATATAACACCCCCTGGGGGTTGCTAGTGCCGGGCGCCCTGAAATCGTGCCGTTTTGCCAGGTCCTGCCGTCTCGTCAATTTGCACAATGTCTTTCAAGTGTACTTGGTTTACACTTTGCCACTATTGTGGCGGCTCTATTGCCTGATTGTCAGCTTTCGGAAGTCCTAAACCCTGCAAGCGTTCACTCGACAGGATGTAAACCGTGTTATTTGCTTGTGTTAATGCCTGCTGTTTGCTCCACTCCAAGCCCGTTTCAATGTCGTTATTTGCGACCGCTAAAGCACCAACGGGCGAGTCGTTCAATAAGCCTATTTGCTCCATCTTGTGACACTCACAGATATTATTGATAATGTCGGAACGTATAGGGTTTAGTTCCCTGTTATCTCTCCACTCTGCCAAAGTAGAACGATGAATGCCTGACATAATACTAAACTGCATTAAACCAAGTGATTTGTTGAACTCAAGAGATAACTCAATGAATTTATCTGCAACAACTGTTAACTGTTCAATGTTGTCATAGTCAAGTAATGATTTTTGATTATTCATTAAGCTGTGTTGAGGTTTAAACAGTTTATTATATATATACTTCATGCACCCTGTAAGGATGTTATGAGTTATATACTTTCTCTGTGATAAATCGAATACGTCTAAACTATAACGGCTGAAGTATTCCAAGACACAATTGTCTATATCTTGGGATATAGTCGCAGTATTTATAATATTAAGTTCCGGCTTTGCCGCTTTCGTCCTGCTCATGGTATCGTATAGGCTTTACCTCGTAATGATTTATTAAGAATCACAGAATGTATAATATATAATTCATAACCGCTTCATTAGGCAGTTGCGCAATGATTTGTTATTTCAAACACAAATATATATATTTACTCTGCCACCCTTGCGGGCGTTTCCTTGTGTTTTATGTATCAAAAAAGCCCTGCAACCGTCAATAGCTGCAAAGGGCTTTTATCTATTAGTAAGACTTACTAATTAATAATTTTGTAAGTTTTTAAACAATTTCGCTTCTGAAACTGCCGAACGTATAACGCGACAGGGCTTTTCATTGTAATATCACTTGCTATGATCCTTTGCAAATTTATTTCCTGATCTTGTCGCGTTTCGCCTTTTAATTCAAAAGAATTATACAATTCAAAACCAAGTTTAAAAAATTGATAAATGTATAATTTTTCTGTGAATGTCGGCGCGATAAAGGCGGGATCATCCTCAAAAGATTGCAGCAATTCAACAGAAAAATTATGCCCGTTGTTATAATCCGCCTGTAATGCCTTGTTAGCGTGTTCGTTGCGTTTTAAGTCAGCGAAATGATTTATTATTCTATCTCGCGTGTTTTGGCTTTTACCAACATATATTTTTCCGTTTTCCAGATTTCGAATAGTATAAATGCCTGGAATCCCTGCCGGGATCGTAAAATTATCACATTGTAACATTTCTAAACCCCCTTTTTAGTTTTCTTGATCTTTTGATCTTTCCAGAGTTTCTAGTTTTTCAATAACTGCATCCCTTGCAAATGCTCCTGGGGATATTCCAGGCGCAACGGCTGCAATTCTTTCCTTGCTTCCTTTTGGTAAATTGCACATGACTCTATCAAATTTTTGATTGTACTTTTCAATAGCGCGCCTTGTATAATCTGGTGTTTTTTTGTTATCCATGATCTTTTTACCTCCATAATTTTATATTTTCATTATAATTGTAATATTTTTTTTAGCAAGTTATATATAACTTTTTATATATATTGCACAATAAACGTTTATATATTCCACTATATAACAGATTATATTATACAAGTTGCATAACACCATATAAACACTTATATATATTGCACAATAAGTATTTATATAGTTTGTTTATATTGCCTATTGTATAAGTATTTATATAGTGGTATCTTATGTATAACAAAACAAAGGACGTGCTAAACACTAGCAATCGAGCGAAGGCAGATCGAAGCCAGAGAAGCCGTGAACACGTTCGAGGACCTGGCGAAAGCACAAAGCATAAAAAGGAGGTCAATATTATGACATATGAAATTACTTTAAATCAGCAGTTTAACAGCTATGAGATTAAATTCGATGGAAAGCCGGCGGACGCTATCCGCGAAGCCCTCAAGGCTTTAAAGTTTAGATGGAACCCTAAAAAGGGCGTTTGGTACGGTTACGGGGAAGCCGAGGAAGTAAAAAAAGCCTGTGACGGTGAGAAGGCAAAGAGAACAGCAACAAAGGCGGCAAAGCCTGACACCCGCGCATTTGAAGCATATATGGAAGAAATGAAAACTTACTGGAAGAATGACGCCGGAATGATAAAGCACTTTAAAACAACAACAGCGGCAGTTGTAGAACTTGAAAACGGCGACCTGATCCCGATTGACAAGCCGAGAATAGAAACGAGATTTTGTTTTGGCTATGGTCTTTATGGAGTAAGCACCGACGAAGAATACAAGGACGCGGAAAACATGAGACAGCACGCCGAGACAAGCCGCAACTATTTCATTAAAGAGAATTTAAAAGACATCGAGGAAATTATAAACGAGTTGAAAGACGATAGTTTCGAAGTTTACACCGCGTTAGCATACATCGGACAGACCGAAGGAACAAAGACAAAGAGTTACCACATCACAAGAATTTGCAATAATCCAGAATATAATCCGGCTTGGTGGGCTAATTATAAGGAACTCACAAAGATGACAACAGCCGACCGCGAAAGACTTATAAAAGCATATGAAGAAGTAAAGCAGGCATTTATAAAGCGACTCAATACATATTTAAAGCGTTACGGACTCAGCAAGATTGACACATGGACATATTTGGTAGATTAAGGAGGGCAAAAAAATGAAAAGATATAAAATAATAGCAGCCAACACTAAGCACTTTAGAAGCCTTTTCAACGAGTATAAAAAAATAATGCGAGTTGTTACGGCACCAACGCACGACAGTATAGCGGAACTGGAAAGCGACACCGAGTTTATAGCACTTTATAACGCGGAAAAGACACCGCCCGCATATCTAAATAATTAAATATCACCCCGCCGAGAGGATCACAAGCCGCCCCAACTAGCGGCGGCGGGGTTTCCTGAAAACATAAACAAGCATTTAGCAAAAGGAGGTCACTATTATGGCAAAATTATATAATACAGTTGATGAAATCAGGGACGCATTTATAAAAAGCGGGTGGCATAATCCCCACTTTTACAAGATGACGCCAGACGAAATCGAGAAAAAATTTTTTAAAGGTTTCAAATATAAAGACCTTTATATTTTACTCGAAACAGGCAACATATACAACGCAAGCGGCGAGGTGATATATTTCAATATTTTACCAAAAAGAAAAAAGACAAACTAAAAAGGAGGTGGCAAGATGTCAGCACTTTTTCAAGCACTTCTCAAGGCTTGCGAAGTCTCGGACGAACCGAAGCCAAGACACAGACAGGCAGAGCAGCCACGACAGGCAGAGCCGCCGAAAACATGGATAGAACAAGAAAAGGAAGAACGAGCCGAACTCGAAGCACAAGCCTATTATGTACTAATGATGACAGGACACACAACGCCGGGAATAGTTAAATATACAAGCACTCCCGAACTGCTCCAAATAGTACACGCTTACAAGTATACCAATTACAAGAACAATGCCCGCGCAAGGTAGCAGAGCCGCAAGGCTTGCCGTGTTCAACTCACGGCGGCGGGTTTCCTAGAAACTAAATCAAAACAAATGGAGGGATTAAAAATGGAAAAGAACAAAGAAGAAGCAAGACAGGATTATATAACAATGGTTGGCGAGTCTTGGACATTCGACAGGCTAACAGGTGTTGAAAAAATAAAGATAGCCGGAATTTTGAGAAATGCCAAAATAAAAGGCACTTATAAGCAAAGATGGGAACAGTTAGGCGAACTGTACGCCGCTTTCTTGGATGGGTTGGGTTATGCTCCCATCGGTTGGCGTGAACCTGTAACAGACAAACCAAGACCATTATTTTAGCAATAGAAAGGAGATACAAGACAATGACAGCATATGAAATCAACGAAAAAATAACGGCTTGGTTGCCGTGGTGGGAAACTTGCGACGGACAGAACGAAAGCGAAAATATCGCATACATTCAGGACAGACTTGACAACGGGCTTCTTGAACTGTTTGAAGCTATGAGAAATGATCTCGGCGTTATGGCAGAACATGGAGACGATGAAACAAGCATATTATATGATTTACTCATTTCAGACGATGACATTATACAGGAATACAAGGAAATGTATCTTTGAACTGAAAAAGGCGGCACTCTAGCCGCCTTTTAAAGCCTGTTTACATCTGACAGGCAGAATATACCATCGAAAAAGATAACAAGCCTTAAACCGCACCACATGAAGCGATACAGGCGCACACGAACCACGAACAGGAGCAACGCAAACATGAAGCGACACTTTACTCTTTCACCTGCTGACAGGCTCAATAGGAGCGCAACGGGCAACCGAAAGGCGGGCGAAATAAGCCACGCATTTAAAAGTGTTTTAAGAGCCATTTCCAATCAACCTTATATAGATATACCGTCGAAGCCGTCAAGGGCTTGTATGGGCTTCTGTGACGTTCTGACAGGCATAAAAAAGGCACTTGCAAGCCGTCAGGAAATGCCCCAAAAATTAGCACTCGCACCCACAGAGTGCCAACATATACCCTATTACCTAGTGGATTATAGGATAAAGGGTTCTGAAAAAAATCCAGGGGTGTGTGTCCTCGGTGGGAAAACAAGCAAAAGTTTTAACAGGGGAGGTTCCGGCATAGTTTGAAAATTTTTGAGGTGTGTGTCCTCTAAAATTATATTATATATTATTATTTTGACAGGGAGGCTATTATGATATACGGATATTGCAGAACAAGTACAGTTCAACAACATGAAGATAGACAGTTAGTAACAATGGAAAAGTACAATGTTCCTGAACAGAATATCTATCTTGAAAAGATAACAGGAAAGACAATGGATCGTCCGGAGTTGCAGAAACTTCTTGCAACACTTAAATCCGGCGATACACTTATAGTTCACGATTTCAGCAGATTATCAAGAAGCACAGGCGATCTCCTGAAGATTGTTGAAGATTTGAACAAACGCAATGTAACGCTTATCAGCAACAAAGAGAATTTAGATACATCGACTCCAACAGGAAAGCTGATGTTAACCATGATTGCCGCAATAAATCAGTTCGAGATTGAGAACACTAAAGAACGCCAAAGAGAAGGAATCCAAGAAGCTAAAAAGCGTGGAGCATACAGACAAACCGAAGCAACTGATGACGATATCCTTGCACTTAAAGAAAGAGTTGACGCAGGTGTTATGACCGTTACCGCAGCTTGCAGAACTCTCGGATTCACAAGAGCAACATGGTATAACAGACTGAAAGCAATGTAGAAAAAGGGCATTACGCCCTTTTTCTTTTTCCTTGTTTTCCGACAGGTTTTGTCAATGCTTTTTCTATATCCCATCCATGATTTATTCTACCCAACAAAGCATCATACGGAACATCGAACTCTTCTGACAATTCGCTTATACTTATTGCTTCTCCACGATATATAACATATCTTGTGTTTCGTTTATTACGTTGTTGTGTTTTATGGTCAACCCATCGGCAATTTGACGGTTCATAGTTTCCATCAACATTTATCCTATCAATACTTAACCCTTTTTTATATCCACTTTCAAACGCCCACCTTAAAAACATATCTTTATTATTCGGCTTATTCCAGGTCTCACAAACTTTAATTCCTCTCCCACCATAACAATCATAATGTAGTTCGTTTGGGTTATTACAACGTTGTCTCATTCCAACCCAAATATGCGATAAAGCATTTTTATTTTCAATCAAAAAGTTATTATATTTTTGATCTATCGCGTTTTCGATTGCTTGTTCAGAGTATTTGCAACCGCACGTCACATTTTTCCGTCCTGTTAATTCATGTCTGGATTTAATGACAAGCACTCCGCAATCACATTTGCAAATATATTGTGATCTCATATGCCCTGATGTATCTCTTTCTGTATTATATCTTTTAACTACCGTTAATTTTCCGTATCTATTTCCGATTATATTTTGGTTTTTTAAAAGACAACCGCAAGAACTATACTTACTTGTTGATAAACAAGTTATTTTCTTTGTAATGGTATTCCCACAATCACATAAACATTCCCATCGAGAAATATATTCGTTTTTTCGTGTAGCGCATGGCTCACTCTCTTTAATAACTGTTAATGCCCCATATCTCCGCCCTATCATGCTGATTTTTTGAGGACAATTTTTGTTTTGATAAAACCAATTTAGCATATTTAATTTTTCAATGATTTCGTCAGATAATTCAGTTTTGTTCTCTGATACTCTTGCAATCAATTCGTTAATTTCCATTGTTTTTCCTCCTAGAATCAAAAAAATGCAAGTCCAGAACAAACCGGCTTGCATAATACAAAACAATATAATATAATTATATCGTTCCTGAACAAGTCCTAGTTGTTCTCGAACCTGGGTAAGACTATTGCCGTAGTCTTGCCCTTTTATTTTACCTAAACATTATAACACATATCTTGCGGAAAATCAATCAAAGGGGTGTGTGTACCCAAAATCAAAAATCCCCTGCCAATAGCTGACAGGGGTAATCAGGGGGAGTAAACTCCTGATCGTGAGCAAACTTAATTAGAGCATACCGCATAATATGCTCTCACACGCACGTAGAAGCCCCTGTAAGGCGTTTTATGTACTTAAATGATAAAATATACGTCTATAACTAAAACAAGCCTTAAATCGCGTTTAAATGGCTTATTCTGATTTTGCGTAATTCATGTATTCTGGAAGATGATCTGCCATCATGTTGAAAAGAACGGCCGCATGAACCTTGTTGTCAGTCCTTAACCATTCCACGTTATCAACAGATATTATATGCTTGCCATCTTCTTCGTGTACTTCAATCGGGATCACGAAACCTTTGTCTATTACTATTTCTCTGCTTGCCATGATCTAATCTCCTTACAACAAAAAAAGCGCATATGCGCTTCAGGAAACCTTTTTAAGAGAAACCATCGCCGCCTACTCCTTTTCTCTTAATTTGGTTACTAATTAGGTTACTCGTATTTTGCGTAACCCTGAAACGCTTGATTTTACGTACTTTTTTCAACTGCCAACCTTTCAAGTCCCACTGCCGGCAGCCGCTATCCCGCTAATTTTCAGCGTTTCTTATATTCTCTTTTTGGTTACTCGTGGTTACTATCCCTTCGATAGCAACCTTTTTTTGTTGCAGATTTGTAAGGTCATAAGTGTAATTCTGATTGTTTACTAACTCTGTATGCCCTAACAAGCTGCTTGCCATCATTACTGAAACACCGCTATTCCGAAGCCTGCTGTTGACTGTTCTACGAATCGCATGGATTGATTTAATCCCTGTGAAATCGTCCGACATCGTGATATTGCGCATTGTTTCGCTTATCTTTCTGTTCGGCAACCGTCCTTCTGGCTCCATGAAAACATACTCTCCAACTATCCCTTGCTCCGTTTCGTAGGCTTTTACACGTTCCAACAGGTCTTTGATCTCGTCTATCAAAGGGAAAACCCTTTCTCGCCCTGTTTTTGTCGTGCTGATTGCAAACGTCCTGCTTGCCCTGTCGTACTTTTCAGAGTGCCGGATCACAATTACGCCATCTTCAGGAATGATATCCTGCCACATAAGACCTGCTAACTCTCCGACTCGCATTCCTGTGTATAATGCCATTTCGATTGCGAAACAGCACATTTTGTTGATATTATGCGATCTCGGCTCACGAATCCGCTGAAAAAGTATCGAGGTGTCTGTGTCGGTCAGCGTTCTTTCAGTCGTTGTCTTGACAGGGGGGATATAGCAATATTTGCGATAAATCGGCAAATCAATATACTTCATAGGGTTTTCAGGAATCATCTTGTCCTTGATTGCCTTGTTGAAAACGCCTTCTGTATATCCCATTATGTCCTTGAAAGCACGCCATCGAAGCTGTTTATCCTTTAATACTTGGATTATATGCTTTGACAGTATTTCGTCATCTATTTCAGTTATATCTAGTTGTTCAAATGGATATCCGGCGTAGAAACGCTTATAATCGGCTTCGTACTTGTTTATCGTATTGTTACTTCTGCCGCAGTTTCTTTGACGTTCAACCCATATATCGAATCGTTCTTTAAATGTTCCTTTTCGAGAAAGCCCTTTAATGTGTTCTATAACGGCATCCTCTAGGTCTGATTTCGACTTTTTCTTAATCAGCCTGTATTTTCCATCACGCTCCCTTACTTTAGTTTTCCAATAGCCATCCGACGCAAGCCATATCTTGCACGTATGGGTTTCAAGAATACTTTGTCTGTCTGCCATCGTTTGAATTTTGGCGGCGATGGTAGCAAGGTCAATTTTACCATCTTCGGACAGACTTTTCAAGAAAGCCTCGGAAAGTATTAAGTTGTCCATGTTACCACCGCCCTAAACTCGTTATTTTACATTGCCATACATTTCGATTACTGAATCTATTATATCTTCGTGCGCACTTGCGTAATCGACAACGAACTCGTCATCGTTCAAATCCTCGATTGCCTTATAAACATCGCCCTGTTCTATCGTGTCATCAGAAATCAACTCAATACATGAAGGGCATCCGTTCTTGATGTCGTCATCGTCAGTTGTGACATCTAATCCAACTACGCGAATCTCATTCACATGATAATCGTCCTTAAATGCTCTAAACGTAATATATATATCCGTATCATCAGGAACCTTGTTGACAACTTCGTTCAGCTTCGTCACAAGGTCTTTAAGTGTCAATCCCTTTTCGTCATACATCAGCTTCGCCCTCCTTTATGATGATATCGTCTATCGTGCAATGCAGGATTGCTGACAACTTTACAAGATTATCCGCGCTCGGAAGTATTCTGCCCTGTGTCCACGCATAAATACTTGATGGGCTGTTAACCTTCAGCGCATACTGAATATCAAACACGCTAACTTTGTTTTTACGCATCAGCCTTTTAAGGTTATCTCCTGTTGCTATCTTATCTATCTCTGGTAAATTCATTTTCAACCCTCCATTTCCTTCATCATCCGCTTTTCCCTTGCAGCCGCAATGCCATCCCTTATTGATTCTTCTGGGAATCTAACTTGATATACTCGTTCTTTAATCCTGTTTGTGATCCTGTCGTTATACTGTAAATCATCAAGACTATAATTTGACGTATATATAGTTATCAGCTTATTAACATATCTAGTGTTAATGATTTGATAAAATCTTTCGTCAATCCAATCTTTCGTGGCTTCAGTTCCAAAATCGTCAATCACAAGAACCTCTGCCGTATTGAGATAATGCAAAAGCTGACTCTCGGATTTAAACTCTGCGTCATTATTCCAGGTTGCCTTAATCTCTGACAGGATATCAAGGCTCGTTGTGAATCTGACAGTCATGTCATGCTCTTGCATCAGTTCATTTGCAAGGCTCGTTGCCATCCTCGTTTTGCCTGAACCTTTGGTTTCAGAGAAAAGATACAAACCTATGCCTTCGGCTTTCATCGTTCCGAGGTGTTCAAGATAATACTTAATAATCTTGACGACCATGTTTATCTGCTCTTTATTTTCGTAATAACCTGTATTGAATGTATTAAGGCGTATATCCTTGAAGGCGACAGGGATATTTGCAAACTGTATGCGGTTGTATCGAATGAGGTTGTTCCGGCAATCACACGAAACCACATTGTTATCGCCAACCATCAGCCAACCTGTTCCGTGGCACTTCTCACAATAACTCGGCGAATCGTTCAAGTTGCTCGTCTGTGTATTGCTTTGTGGTGGTATTACCTGACTTACCATTCTTTACACCTCCTTTATCCCTGTTGTTCTTTTCCCATGTGATGACAGCCGATTTCCAACTTTTCATCTTGTTTTTGCCGACCATCCATCCTTTAGATTCATAGAATGCAACGAAGTATTCAGGATCAATATTGTTGTGACGTTCTTCACAATAAGCCTTAACTTCTTCGATAGTTGGTGGAACAAACCTGACTTTTTCTTTTTCAGAATTATCGTTAGATAATTCTTTTTTCTTTTTATTATCCTTATCTATACTAACCTTACCTATACTAACCTTACCTAACCTCGGTATACCAACTGACTGACAAATGTCCGTCACTTGACTGACATCTGACTGACAAATGTCTGACGATATAGTGTACGAACCGTTTTTTTTGACGTTTAATAATGCCTTTTCTTCAAGGTATTTCGTTTCGTGAACCCTATCTCCACGGATATAGTTATGTATTTTCCAGTGCTTGATAACGACAATGCCTGATTCAAATGGGATTATGAAACTTTTAGCAATCAAGACTTTAAGATCATCGTCAGAAGCCCCTATCATTCTTTGAATCTTTTTAGGATTATTTATAAAACCTTCATCATCTGCTCTCATGCTTAAATGGAAATATAAAGCCTGTGATGATAAAGGCATTTCCAAAAATGCGTCACTATCAATTATTGTTTTTGCAAACATCCTGCGTTCTGCCATGTTCCTAATCTCCTTCTTGTTTACTCTTGATAAATAACCTCTAAATCCATATTTTTAGCGTACACTAATTCACGATTAGCACCTTTACTATTCTCAAATCCTTTCAGCATATAAATGCCATCGCACAATTCGAGAAGTCTGTAACAGACCTTCATGTAGTCATCCCATTCGAGATCAAGCGGCAGGACGGAACATACCTTTGCCGGATTTATCACGGAAGTATATTGCAGATTACCCTTTGCTATCTGCTTTGCAAGGTGCATTTCTGCGTTACGAAAGTCTGCCATGTAATTCTTTTTGTCTGTTATTGCCCCAGAAATGTATAGTGTTCTTCTCATAGTTTTTCGCCCCTTGCTGCATAGTATTCTTTCATTTCCTGCATTACTTCCGCATAAGTCTGACCGTTTCTCATACCTACCATAAATGAAGGTGGAAGAATCATGTCTCCATCAGCATACCTCCATAAATGTAAGCAATTCGGCATATTATTGACATACTCATTCTTGACAGGGTGTATCTGTATTGCGGTTTCATCATCCTTAAAGATTATGTCTTTCAATAAGCACATATCATTCCATGTTGGAATCTGATTCTTCTTTTTAGGGCATACTGAAACGTGTTCCCATCCACCGCCCCATGAACAGATTATCGAACCTATCCATAAAGGCATTTGGATAACACCGTCAAATCCATCATCACTTATCATACTTATGATAATTCTTTTACTAGCTTTTATTTCCTGCAAATCTCTCATAATATCCTCACAAATCCGCAACCCTGAAGGTCTAATGCCCTTGCGTACTTCATTTCGCATCGCGTGCCAGGTTTCATCAGTTCTTCACGCTGCATATCTCTGTATTCTTTTACGACTAACACCTGAACGGACTTCTTTGGTTTGTAGTTCCGTGCCGGTTTGCTATCGCCTAATAATTTTCGCCATTGCTGAATAATCTGCTCGTTGTCGTGCTTATATTTGAATTGTGGAATATGCACAATCTGCTTAATCTGTTCATCAGTCCATTTTGAAGTGTCAAAATCAAAGACATAAGCATTCTCACCATGAATAATATTCATATCTTTGTTCTGCTCTAATGGTGTAACGATAACAGGCGTTTTCAGCTCTAACGCTTCAAGCAAACTATACGAAAACGCTTCACTCCCACTTAACTGAACAAGATAATCTGCCTTTGCAATGTATGGTCTGATATCGGTTTTTGAACCGCAATAGTGCATATTATTCACAGCACGAACCATCGGTTTGTCGCCAAAATATAGCCACATGAACGGTATTTCTAACTTATTCAGTTTTTGTGCAAATTGCATACAACGGTCATCATTTCCACGCTTGTCAGGCGCACCAACTCGAAGTGCTGAAACAAGCAATAATGCCTTCTTAACTCTCTCGCCATCAGTCAGATTATGTATGACAACAGAATCCTTTGCTTCATCGCCGAAACTGTCCTTGCTTGCCTGTGAGACGTTGACAATGTAATCACGATCCTGTGGTATGTGATATGTTGCGTCCTGCTTAATGCAATGTGCCATCTGTATCGTCTTGCCGTAATGGAAGTTTTGCGGAATCTTGTCGCCTATGCGGTTTACAATCAAAGTGTCGCAATGTATAGGCATTTCGAGGTTATTCTTTATACAAGGGCATATATCAAGCAATCTGCCTAGCTGATTCATGCCTATGTTGTCGTAGACAACTGTGATGTCGTAATATTTCGACATCTGTTTGCAGAACGAATAAATAAACGTCTCAATACCGCCGATTTCATACGCCTGACTTGTCCACACAACAACTTGCGTATGATATGGTTGCGGAGCAACATTTAAAAACTTGTTCTGCTCTCCCCTTGCTTCAGCAACACGTAATGGTCTTGGTGGTGTCCATATCTGACAGTATTTCGCAAGTTCAGGAATGTCGTTTCTGAATGTCAGCAGGAATACTTCGTTTTGCTCGTCCTCTTTTTTGATCTCGTCAACTAGATATCTCATATCTTCCGTAACTGTATGGAAGAAATAACCTATACGCTTTGTCTTACTCTGTCCGTGCATTAACTGTTTCGCCATACTATCAGGCGTTTCAGTCCTATAAAAATACATGAAATCTGTTGCACTTACGTGCTTTGCCTGTTGTAATCCTAAATGCCTTGTGAAATATTCGTCCTCTGCCGCATCTTTCTGCTCTGGGAACCTTGTGTTGCCTATAAATGACCGTCTGAATACTCTCGTGCAGGCACTCGGATTTGAAAGTTTCATAAAATCATTGTGCAGCTTGTAGACATATTTGTTATCTTCAAGCGATTTCCAGGACAAATCCATGTAATCCCATTTTTCATCGGCACGGCTTAAAATGTAACTTATGGCTTTGCCGGAAATAAGATCATCAGCGTCAACAAACCAAATCAACTCGCCTTTTGCCAACTCTAAACCGCGGTTTCGTGTCTTACTCGTACCTTTGTTGCTATGTCTGTATGATTTCAGCCATGAATAGTCTTTCGTTTTCAATGGTATTTGACTTCCGTCATCAATCAGGATGACTTCAACTTCATCTGTAATCTGCTTATCAATGCAATCAAGTAATTCATGTATGTAAGGTTCCGCATTGTAGCACGGAATAATAATACTTAACTTGATATTCATTTCTTGACTCCTGTCTGTTTCTCAACTTCATTCTGGCGTTCTTGTAATCTTCTTAACGCTCTGTCTAATGCGAAAATGTCAAATTCTAACTTTGATATTCGCTTTTCTAATTCTTCATACGGTTTATCCATTTACATACCTCGCAATCATTTCGATATCATCAGGACTGTCAACATCGCACGTCCAATCATTTATAACCGTGTAATTCGTGTAATCTATGATGTTTAGCGGCGTTCTCTTGATGACTTGCCACAACTCCCACATGATAGGCTTTCTGGCAAAAAATCCGTCAAAATCGAGAAGCCTTGTATCTTCAACTGCGCATTTCAGCCTTGCGTTATCAACAACCTTTAACGCAAAAGGTTCAGCCCACTTTTTAATGTATCGCGAATCAAAAGGCGGCGCAGATGCGAAAAACTCAATGCTATCGGTTTCTGTTTCGATAATCTTCTTAATCGCTTCTGGGCTGAAAACTACATCGCCGAATAGATAACAGACAGGTTCCTCGCATGGATAAAACGCATCAGCCCATTGCCCTGTATGGTCGTTATAGCCTTTTGTATCGTAGGAATTATCATGCACAAGAACCGGCACTCCGAATTTATCGAAATCAGGAAGATTGCTGCTTATGGCGATATCTGTTATGCCGTTCTCGCGAAGCAAACGTATTGTTCTTGCAACAATCGGTTCTCCATTGATTTCAAGAAACTGTCTTGGTTTTTTCCACTTTCTATAAATACCGCCACACATTATTATAAATTTATAGTTTGCCATCTTCTTCGCTCTCCTCACTTTCTGCCTTGTATGGCTGTGGTAGTTCTTTCCACGCTATTATTTCATTACCAATAGCCTTTAATGAATCCATTGGTATCCACCCAACATTACTTAAATGAGCAACGTACATATCTCCATATTCATCCTGAATAAGATAGTATTTACATACATTCCCTATATACTCATTTTCTTTAGGCAACCTCTCACTTACAGGAATCCACTCTGCCTTTGGTGTTACGGATGGTAAGGTTTTGATTTGAAGAACCAGGGTACTCCTATTTCCGACAACATATGGATGTAGGTTAATATGGTCTATTACCGCTTTTCTGCTGACACAATCATCACTTGGCTGTTGCTCTAATGCCTTGATTGCTATACCTAAAGCATCACGGTCTGATGTTACTCTGCTTCTTAATTTAAGTGAAAATAGGTTATGTATTGCTATTTCTTTCGTCATCGCCTTTATCTTCCTTTCTTTCTCTATGTTTTCGATAGTCATAATGAAAATCAGAAACTATCCATATCATCACAAAATAAATAATTGCTCTTACCACGCACAAAAAGATTTCTTCTATCGTCATTTGCTATCACGCTCCTCTAAATATTCATCAGCCTTCCTGTTCCACTTCTCAACGCACTCATTAGCTGAATCAAGGTTGAATATGGATAAATATTTCTCTCTTGGTGCATTTTCATCAATTCCATGTACCCCATCGTTTAAACAAAACCTCGGGCAGCCTACGCTCCAACCGAAATAGAATCCGTCAACTATGTCCTTGCTGATATAAGTTTTACTTCCGCATATCGGACAGGGTTTCAGCATCTTCTTGGCTTCAGCTATCGACAGCTTATCCTTATCAGTTTCTTTCGATGGTCTTAGGATGTGTATATCTGTCATTCCTTATCCTCACTTTCTGCTCGTTTCCCCATAATTAAATCCGTTATGTCAAACTTTTTAATTGCATAAATCATTGTCGGATTTTCGATATATGGCGAACACACAATATTTGCTCCCTCTGGCAATACTTCCATTAACTTGTACTTGCACTCTTTAGAGCCAACAACAAAATCGTATTTAGTAATGATTTCCGCAAGTGCCTTCTCTTTACGTTCCATCTGTTCACGCTTGATTTTCTCTATTCCCTCAAGCATATCGTCAATGCTATAAAAAGTATGTGTCATTCCTTATCCTCACTTTCCATCTTTGCACCACAGTTCGGGCAAAAGTTGTCTTTATATTCTGTTGCTCCACAATTAGAACATTTGTAAACATATCCCCACATTTCATCTTTATAATTTAAGGGTATCCACTCTCCTGTCTTCGGCTTTGGTGTTACTGATGGCAACTCTTTTAACTCTTGTTCATAATCTAATAATCTTGTAGCCATATATGGTTGCCATTTCTTAAAGCATTTCATAACCGCTTCTCTGCTGATACAATCCTCGCAAGGCTGTTGTTCTAATACTGTTGCCCTAATTCCAGCAAACGCGATCTTTATATTTTCCTTTGTTAAGTTGACTTCCGACAGCCATTCCTCTTCAAACTTTATTTTTTCAAGTATCGTCATTCGCTCTCACTCTCCTTTGGAATAACAACCTCTGTGATGTCATATCTAATAGTCGGCACTTCGTCAAAATGAAAAGTTGTTTGTATTGTCATATCTCTGTAATTCTTTGCATTGTCAACTATCTCGTTATATCTCTTTTTTAATTCCTCAACAGCATTACCTCTTGTAAAAATATCTTTACTCATTCTTATCCTCCCATCTGTGATATAATTCACAACCTATCCATCCCATCAATACAGGAATTATGATTCTGATAATATATATCATTCCTTATTACTCCCCTCTATGATTGTATGCTTGCAATATTCGCAACCTACTCTTGCATCTTTGTACTCTTTCAACTCCTTCAGCCACTTTGCAAGTTGTCTGTGTTCGGAGGCACATTCAAGACACGATTTTTTATAAATATTATTTATGCTTTTAGCGTTCTTCTCGTTTTCTTCTGCCACTTCCTCACAATGCTTTATTGCTTCATCTATCGTCATTCGCTATCACTCCTTTACTTCCAACTCAATTCTGCAATTACCTCTGATTTCAGATATAAATGATGGTTTCAACATCTTTCGGATTTCAACCTCTTTCATTCCGTATTTGTTCTCTGTCCAACTTTCAACATCCACATCATCATCAAATTCAAACTCAACCTCTGCATCCTCGTCATAGTATGTTAATTCTTCCATCAATTCTTTTACCGTCATTCCTTATCACTCTCCCTCATCCCAATCCTTTAATAAACAACCCTAAACTAATCCCAAATAACGCAAGTAAATGGAAGAGTATAAAGTTAACTGTATAATCTTCTAATGAATCTAGTATGTATTTAATTTTGATTGTTTTGGCTGTATCTATAAAGTCTATAAGTGAAGCTATAAACCATATTATATCTGCTATGATTAGCATGATAATCCATATGTACTTCATTTGTTATCACCTAACATTTCCTTCCTCAACGCTAATTCAAGAGCCGTATAAAACGTCCTCACGCCATCGTCAAATCCTCTGTTCCAATCAAGCGTATAGCGAGGGTTCATCTTGCCTGTCATGTTGCCAACTTCGTCCATGATCTCTCCGATTTTATTCAGCAAGTCTTTCTTGCCTTCTTCATAGCCCTTGTTATAGTAAATCTCTGTCGTTGTCATAGAATTTACCCTCCGTTTCTTTCTCGTTCGGTATGCCTTCCACGAACAAAAGACAATTATGGAAATCATCGCCACGCAAATCTATTACTTCCGTGCTTGAAACCGCACGCAATGGCGTTGAATCGTGATACCCAGAATAATTACAATGCAACGCCTGCGTCTTGCCGTTCGGCAACTTTGCTCTCCATCCGCCACCTGTTCCGTGCCATTTGCATTTCAGGCACATCTGCTTGTCAAATTTCGGTTTATTTCCTGCCAATCAAAACACCCCCTTAATTCGCTCTGTATCGATTTTTTTTGCATACCCCTATAATTTATACCTTGAAGCCATTAAAGCGTCTTATACGCGCTCTCATGCGTTCTTACGAACAATTTATACCGCTTCTACATTCTCAACGTGATATCTGCCATAACCACTTGTTCTGCCACTTCCAATACCTATTGAAAATCCTGCCATATTGATTATGTTTACTATCTGTTCAAGTGAATATACTGCGCCTGTGTACTGAATCGTGAAAACTGCACTCCATCCTGTAAATCTGTTAAGCCTAACCAAGACAGGTGCACCGCGTTTTGGCGACATCAACTTTTCGTCTATCAGATGCTTTGCAAACTTTATAGGAATGAGATTCCCTGAAGCGACAATATTCATTCCGGCATTAAACTTTGTTGAATATGTGTCAATGCCATTCTGGACAACCGCCTGACCAAAAGACTTTTTAAGCCCAAAAGCCGTTAAACATGGAGCATTCTCTTTAAGTGCTTTTTTCATACCTTCTTCTGAAAAATCTGTTGGCTTTCCGTCTCTCCAATGAATTGCAGTAATAATGCTTTCCCACTCGTTAGCCTTTTCTGTTACGTTTTTTGCCTTGTCTTTACGAATGTCGATCAATTCTCTCGATGTGACATCGTTCATCTTGTTAAGAACCAAATCCCCATCCCCAACTATCGTTACCTGTGCAGTCTTGATGTCTAAACTCTTTAACTCTAAAACTTCTACTTTCTTTCCCATGATGTTTTCCTCCCTAAAATAATTATTGTTTTGTTATGTTCTTTCTTGATATTTAGTGTCTTATAATATTCAATGGTGTGTTGTATTTTACTGACCTTTTCTATAATCTTGCAGTTTCATCATCTGCATAGATAGTGAGTTATTCTGTTGCACCGTATGATGTACTGTTCTATTTTGAGTTATAAAGTCAAGTAGTGACCTATATTTATGGGAATAACCCACCATTTATACAGACGATGTTCTGTGCTATAAATTCGTGTCCTCTGTTATCGTTTTTTGTGCTGACCTGATATAAAATGTTGATAAATCTATTTACAAGCTATCAATAGCCGCAAATACTTCTTCAAGCTCCGAAAGCTGCTTATAGCGATTTCGGATATTTACTAACTCCGTTTTCGCCCTTTTTAAAAGCGTCTTATATTCAGATTCATTTTCCATAAAAATGGTTATCGGTTGATACGTCTGCTTTTCACTCGATATCTGAAAAACTCGTATAGGTTCGTTGTTCGGTTTTTCATCCCTGATAACCAAAAATGTAATTAACTGTCTTGCCTGACTTAATCTGTACTTCTCGGCAGCAATGCCATCATCCCACTCGAAGCACTTGTGAAGTTCTGTGTTTTCGTTTCTGGCAATGTCTAACACCTTTTCAGGCGTTATGTCTTTATCGCCCATTTCTTCAAAGCATTTCTGCGCATCTGCTTTATGAAAGTTTGATGCACAATTTTTCCATTTCACTTCCATGTCTAATCAATCCTTTCTACCACGAAACCGCCAAGAAACTTTGCAATCTCAACCGCCTGTTTCCTGCCCTTGTAACTTCCGTAATACCAAAAATCTGCTGCATCGCCGCGTACAACTACGTACTTTTCTGTGCCGTGGTCAGGCACGTTGTTTACTGAAACTAAAAATCCTTCAACCATCCTCGTTATCTCCTTTGTATTCATTTAAAAAACTCTCAAACTTCTCAATCGCTTTCTGCTGATTCTTGTTTGGCGGATCGCTTTTCGCTTTGTAGTTTAGGTGCAAATCAAATAGGTGTGCGATTTCCTTTGAAGCGATAATCCGTCCTCGTTGAATCCCTTGCATATAGGTTTTAGGTTGCTTGTACTCTTTGATTGCTTTTCTGCCAGAAGATTGTCCTCCGGCACTAACGTTGTATAGCTGAAATCCTTTATCAGCA
>Ga0326511_10000527_pt1 | contig 33662 bp, 33 predicted proteins | sample 0_2496_0518_D_FD_203701 | JGI IMG/M metagenome (GOLD analysis project Ga0326511, IMG submission 203701) | Bovine rumen microbial communities from UC Davis, California, United States - 0_2496_0518 | ecosystem: Host-associated > Mammals > Digestive system > Stomach > Rumen | place: USA...
ATAAAGCGTCCTGGAGTTCAATTTCCAGAACGCTTTTCCAGTCTAATATCCCACGCATGAGGTTGCGCTCAAGGCCGTCACGATGGCCGTCGTCACAGATGCAATGATCTGCACAATCCACTTAATACGTCCCAATCACTATCTTCACGAGCATCACCACGAGCCCGTGAACCATAAAGAATAATCTGTGCAGTTGGTTCTGTCGCACGGATTGTATCGCGAATCAGAGCAATAATCTGCATCTTTCTATCTTCTGACATACCTCTTTATCTTATGTTTCATCAGCAAAGATACTGCTTTATTTTCAAAATACAAAAATTAAAAAGAAAACTTATTTCGAGTGAAGATTTTGGTAGGGAGCGTTTCCTCTTTCAATAATTTTTTGTACTTTCGCAGACGATATGCGGAAGATTGTTTTTCTACATGGGTTCTATGCCAGCGGGCAGTGTGTGCCTGCTGTGGCGTTGAGGGAAGCCTTTGAGGGGTGTGCCGAGGTGCTGACACCAGACTTACCACTGCATCCTCAGGAGGCGATGACGTTTATTCGGCAGTTGTGCGACAAGGAACATCCAGACATGCTGGTGGGAAACAGTTGTGGCTCGTTCTATGCCCAGATGATTGCACCGACAATAGGAGTGCCGGCACTGCTGGGAAATCCACATTTTAAGATGACGGAATTCTTAAAGCCACGAATAGGAGCACAACAATATAAATCACCAAGGATGAACGGTTGTCAGGACTTTGTCATTGACGGGCAGCTGATCAACGAGTTTGCCGATATGGAGGCTCACCAGTTTGACCACTGCAATGACCATTCAAAAGAATGTGTATGGGGACTCTTTGGCGAACAAGACAACTTGGCACATTTCGAGTCCCTCTTCTTAGAACATTACACCCATAGTTTTCACTTCCCTGGTGGGCATACGCCTACCGCCGAGGAAGTCAAAACATGGTATGTCCCATTAATCAAACAGTTAATGGAGGGATAACCTTAGCAAGACCTGTTTTCCTGGTACCGCTTGTACTTGAGCTTACGGTTACGACAATAGATGATGAGAGCAATGCCGGCTGCCAAGGGGACAAGGGCACAGAGGGCGAAGAAAAGGAAAAAGGCCCCACCGATGTTAAAGCCGATAGCACCACGGGAATGGAACTCTGGCTCTGCGTACTTTGCCAGACTATCACTCAGTTCCGCTACCAATGTCGAATCACCCGCTTCGTCCGCTTTTTCAATCAGCGACTGGATACGTTGGTACTCTGCTTGCAGGTGGACAGAGTCGGTATTATATGCCTCCATTGCCTCCTCATACTCCTGCTCCGCCGCAGAATACTCATCCCGCAATTCATCCATGTGCTTTTCTCCTTCAATAATCATCAGAATATTGAACAAGATAAACAACACACTACCAATCGTGAGCAACCATCCGAAAAATCTCAGGCAACCACTTGGCTTCTTGACTGGCTGGGCGATCTCTTCCATTATTTCTTCTCTTTAATATGATATCTCTCCAACACTGGTATCTCTTTGACAAGTGCGTCAGACAACAATCCTGCCACAACATGGGCACCATATATATTATAATGTGTATTGTCCTGACGACCTTGCGGCAAGGCAGGATGCTCGCCCGGCTTATACCACATGTGGAGTTTCTTGGAGCCCTCCACTCCAAATGACTGCTCCAGGTCATGAGTAATCTTGTTGGCATCCACGAAATGCACATTCATACGCAATGCCACATCACGGGGAGCAACAGCATAGAGTTTATGGGTATCTATCAGGGAATCACCCTCCGCAACTTTGGCACCATCGGCAAAGGTCGTGTTACGCAGAGCCTCGTCATCATCGTTCTTCACCGTCTTTGTGGCGAAGTTACGACGGACGACAGGGTTCATAATAACAGGGATGCCCCCTTTCTCACGTGTCTCTCGCACGAACTTGGCAAGATTATAGTCGAAGGTGGAGCCGGGATCAGTATGACGCTCTATTTGAGGTTTCTCGTCATTATGACCAAACTGGATGATGACGTAGTCACCAGGTTTGATGAGCGAGAGCACCTTGTCCCAACGCCCCTCATCAATGAAACTCTTGGAGGAGCGCCCGTTGACAGCATGATTGTCTACTCGTATATACGTAGAGTCAAAATAACTCTGTAATGCCATCGCCCACCCTCTTTCCGGTGAGCCCGTAGAGAGGTCTTTCTTGGCGGCGGTCGAATCGCCAATCACGAAAATGGTCGTCAGGTGGTTTGGCTTCAAAGAAGTCAGTGTCACCAAGACCAGCAATGCCATCAATATTCTTCTCATAGTCTGCCTATCAGTTCTTCTGGGGTTACCATTTGTTGTTCACCAGTCTCCATATTCTTCAAGGTGATCTTCCCTTCCTTCATCTCATTCTCACCTGCGAGGGCGACGAAAGGAATCTGCTTGGCATTGGCATAGCTCATCTGCTTCTTCATCTTAGCAGCATCAGGGTAAATTTCCGCATGAATACCTTCCTTACGTACCTTATTAATAATAGGGAGACAATAGGCTGTCTCTTTCTCTCCAAAATTGATGAAAAGAATCTGGGTGGTACTCATGGAGTCTTTCGGATAAAGATCCAAAGTATTCAACACATCATAGATGCGGTCAGCACCAAAGGAGATGCCTACCCCACTCAACCCTGGCATGCCAAAGATGCCCGTCAGATTGTCATAACGTCCACCACCTGTTATACTGCCCATCTCCACATCAAGAGCCTTCACCTCAAAGATGGCACCCGTATAATAATTCAAGCCGCGAGCCAGTGTCAAGTCCAACTGGATCTCATTCTTTAGTCCGACGGCATGGAGAACACTCAATATATACTCTGTCTCTTCCACACCTTTCTTTCCCGTCTCACTGCCATCAAGTACCTGAGCGATTGTCTTTAGCTTTTCCTCGTTAGTACCAGACAGAGAAATGATAGGTTGCAACTTGGCAATCTGGTCCTCACTGAGACCGTCTTCCCGCAACTCCGCATTCACATTGTCTATGCCTATCTTGTCGAGCTTATCAATGGCAACAGTGATATCCACAATCTTATCGGCAGCACCGATAACCTCAGCGATACCTGTCAGTATCTTACGGTTATTGATTTTAATTTGTACACGGATGCCAAAGCGGGTGAATACCGTGTCGACAATCTGCATCAACTCTACCTCATTAAGCAAGGAGTCTGAGCCAACGACATCAGCATCACATTGGTAGAATTCACGATAACGTCCCTTTTGAGGACGGTCAGCACGCCAGACAGGCTGTATCTGATAACGCTTGAAAGGCAGTTGTAACTCGTCACGATGCATCACGACATAACGTGCAAAGGGAACGGTCAGGTCATAACGCAGACCTTTCTCACAGAGTTTTGCAGCAAGATGCAGAGAGTTGCGCTCTTGTAACTCCTGGTCTGTCAGCTTGCCCATGAAATCACCGCTGTTAAGTACTTTAAAGAGAAGTTTGTCACCCTCTTCACCATACTTGCCCATCAGTGTTTGAAGGGTTTCCATCGCAGGAGTCTCTATCTGTTGAAAACCATATAAGGCATATACTTCCCGAATGGTATCAAAGATATAGTTGCGCTTCGCCATTTCGATAGGTCCGAAATCGCGTGTTCCTTTGGGTATACTCGGTTTCTGTGCCATTACTTCCTTACGATTGTTTGTGCCCTGTCCGGACCGATAGAGATAATCTTAATAGGAGTCTCCAGGAAATCCTCCAGGAACTTGATATAGTCCTTGAATGCCTGTGGGAACTGCTCCTCACTGGTGAACGATGTCATATCCGTTTTCCATCCTGGGAGTTCCTTATAGACAGGCTCGATGCCTTCCTCGATATTATAGGGGAAATAATCAATCTCGGTACCATTCTGCTTATAGGCGACACACGCTTTGATAGTATCGAAATCGTCCAGCACGTCACTCTTCATCATGATCAGCTGGGTAACACCATTCACCATGATGGAGTATTTCAGTGCTATCAGGTCAATCCACCCACAACGACGCTCACGACCGGTCACTGCGCCATACTCATGACCCAAGTCACGAATACGCTTACCAGTCTCATCAAACAGCTCGGTGGGGAACGGACCTGCACCGACACGTGTGCAATATGCCTTCATGATACCGTAGACATCACCAATCTTGTTAGGACCGATTCCGAGTCCAGTGCAAGCACCGGCACAGATGGTATTGGAAGAGGTCACGAAGGGATAAGAGCCGAAGTCAATATCCAGCATGGTACCTTGCGCCCCCTCACAGAGAACACTCTTACCACTCTTCAGGAGATTATTAATCTCATGCTCTGAGTCAACGATGGGGAACTGACGGAGATACGCAATACCTTCCAGCCATTTCTTCTCGACCTCCGTGATGTCGTACTCAAAGTTCAATGATTTCAGGATGGCTTCATGACGAGCCTTTGCCTTGGCATATTTCTCCTCGAAATTCTCAAGGATATCACCGACACGGAGACCGTTACGGCTCACCTTGTCTGTATAGGTAGGACCAATTCCCTTACCTGTCGTGCCTACTTTATTCTTTCCCTTCTGTGCCTCATAGGCGGCATCCAGGACACGGTGTGTGGGCATAATGAGATGAGCCTTCTTAGAGATATGCAGTCTGCTCTTCAGCTCATGACCACTTGCCTCCAATGCCTTTGCCTCTTCCATAAACAGGTCGGGAGCCAAGACCACGCCATTACCTATTATATTAACCTTTCCCCCCTGGAAAATACCTGACGGGATACTACGAAGAACATACTTCTGTCCCTCGAACTCCAAAGTATGACCTGCATTAGGACCTCCCTGAAAACGAGCAACCACATCGTATTGGGGTGTCAATACATCAACCACTTTTCCTTTTCCTTCATCGCCCCACTGTAAACCGAGCAGGACATCTACTTTTCCTTGATTCATGTCTATTATATTTTGATTTTTTGTTTCTTTTGCTGACTCTTTATCCTGGTAATCTTTGCCTGACACGTGCTGCATATTCCATAAATGTAAAGGGAATAGCCATCCTTGCGGAAACGTTTCAAATGCATATTGCCAATAGTTTCAGATATCTGAGGAGACTTTATTTCCGTTACCTTACCACAGACGGTACATATCTGATGGCTATGACTGTTATTATCGTAACAAGCCTCATACTTCGTCTGTCCCTGGAAACGATGACGAATCACCAATCGCAACTCCATAAAGAGCTTCAATGTATTATAGAGGGTTGCCCTGCTAACAGGGAATTTATTTTCCTCTGCCAACTTATCACTTAACTCCTCTAAAGTAAAATGACCATTAATATCATATACTGCATCTAATATGGCATACCTCTCAGGCGTTTTCCGATGATTATTCATCTCCAGATAATTAGTCAATATCTGCCTGACAGTAGTCCTTACGCTCTCTTTCATAAATCCATTAATACCTTAAACCGCACAAAATTACAATAATTTATTCAGATTACGGCATTAATTATTTAAAAAAGTTCTAAATTAAGACTTTTAAGCGCACTTTTTGCCATTCTCTCATAGACAATCCCTAATTCTGCAAAACGGATAATGCTTTGCATGGCTGCTTTTCGCACGATCAAGGAAGGACCTTGCAGGGCGGCTAACGCCTGATCAATGAACTCATTGATACCACGCTCGTTAGGTTCTTGTTTATTCATAAACAAACGTGTCAATATATGATAACCACATAATTGATACAACTCTTTGTCTGAAGCCAACCACTGGAATGCCTTGTCTGCCGCATATGGAAGATGTTGATAGAGGTTAAAGGCGGCTTGTTCTGCTATTTCTTGAGAATCCGTCTGTTCCATCCAGATATCTACCACTTCCGGCAGCATTTGATCAGCTGGCATCAGCATCGTGGCAAGGATCTTGCATTCTCTCACGTTCTCTTTCCATAACTCAATGGCTAAATCATAGTTCTTACCTATTTCTTGAGCTTTTTCATATAGCATAGGTATGGATGCCCCCCAATTGAGCTTGTACACCACCCCTTTGTCACGCATTGACTGTGCCGTCTTGCCATCCATCAGAAGGCGGAAAGACTTTTTGATGTCCTTGACTTGTTCTTGAATCTTTTCATTCATATTAATGTTCCGTATTCTGTACTATAACGTAACATTTGTTCAACATAACCTTCCGTATAGTCAACTTTTATGTCTATCGTCTCACCCGTTTTGTCCTTTACCAATGTCATCTTGGGATTGATAAATCCTTTATAGGGAGCCAGATCCAACTTTTGATAACGTTCTAATATCTCTTGATGAATGATGGGGTCTACTTTAATGGCATAGCGCTCCACCAACTGTCGAGCAGCCTCGTAGTCGCCTTCACTCTTAATACGCTGGATTTCTGCCAACAAAGTGGCAAACAGTTTGCGCAGCTCTTGATAGTCATTAATCTGCACATAGGTTTTTTCCTCACGTTTGACCAAGGAGACGGCTTCGCCATTCTCATAACACCAATGGGCTATCAATGCACGGTTTCGCATGTGAGCTTCTTCGATCTGATTACCAGGTTGAATACGGATCAGCTGCGTCAGCAAACCATTCATCATATAACTATAATATTGTGACTTATATGCCTCTTCATTGGGAGTTAATCCGAGTTCCACCAATTTGGCATCTGCAATATAATATAGTCCAAAAAGATCAGCACGCGCTTCCTCTATTGTATTGCCGTAGGCTTTCAAGGCATCCGGATCTGTATGAGGTAACAGCTGTCCACTCCCATGTCCCAAACATTCATGAAGATCAGTATGCAGGTCATCACAGATATCTCCATATTGCTCTATCATTCTCAGCGAGTCCTCGTCAATGACAAACTCTTCTTTGAAGCCATTACCATGAGCAGCCTTATTGTATGCATCCGTGATATTACTGATAGTGATACTCTTACTACCATATTCCGCCCTTATCCAATCAGCATTAGGCAGATTAATGCCTATGGCTGTGGAAGGATACTCATCGCCTCCCAGCATGGCGGCGCAAATAGCATTAGCAGTAACTCCCTTCACTTGTTTTTTACGGAAGCGAGGGTCAACAGGTGAGTGGTCCTCAAACCATTGGGCATTGGTGCTGATGGTTTGTGTCCGTTTGGTTGCCTCAAGGTCTTTATATTCCACAATACCTTCCCATGACCCTTTTAGTCCCAACGGATCACCATAAACCTCAATAAAACCATTCACAAAATCAATTCTCCCGTTGTGTTCATTGACCCATTCTTTACAATAGTCATTAAAAAACTTCAGATCACCAGTCTGATAATAATCAACTAACAAACTGATGATTAGCTTCTGATGCTCGTTCTCTGCATACTCTCTTGCTTTCTTCAACCAGAAGACAATCTTATCGATTGCCGCAGAATATTTCCCTCCTACATGCCAGACATCCTCATAGAGAACTCCGTCTTTTTTCACCAATGTGGAGTTTAGTCCGAAAGAAGGCGGTTCCTTTCCTTGATATTCCTCTTTTTTCCTTTGGTAAAATGTTTCTGCCTCTTGCTGAGTTACTCCTTCATAGAAATGGCAAGCGGATGTTTGTACTAAATCTTCACCATCATTCTTATTAACCCGTTTGGGGGCTACCGATTCATCAAAGATCACAGGAAAAAGTTCTTGACATAAATCCTCAATGTCTTCTCCGTCTTTTAAGGGGAGAGTGGACTTGTCGACCATCAAAAGGGCTTCACGAAGATAGTCCTCAGAAAACTCGGCCTGGAATTTCTCACATCCATAATGATGATAGATGCCATTAGAGAACCAGAGCCTTTTCAGATATACCTCTAAAGCTTTGAAGTCCTTCGTTGTGCGGTCAATGTCAGAAGACATATAAACAGCTTCTAACATCTTACGGATACGTAAGTTATACTTTCCGAACTGATCGAAAGTAATATCTCGTCCATACAATGTCGCTTGGGACAGTGCATAGATGTACTGTTTCTGACACAAAGTTAACTGCTCAAAACCAGGGAGCTGGTATCTGAGCAGTTGCAGGTCGGCGAAACGTTCGTCTGAATAATTAAACATCTTGTTTCTTAATTCTTGTTTTTGCACGTCTAACCTTCTGAGAGGGATGATTTTCATAATGTCTCAAACGATACTCACGGGGAGTCATATTCATGAATTTAAAGAAAGAGGCATAAAAAGACTGACGATTAGCAAAGCCAACCATATCACTCACCTCTTCCATTGTCAGTTCCTGAAATCGTTTGTCAACCATAATGGTCATCGCCTCCTCAATCCGGAACTTGTTCACAAATGACGTGTAGTTCATATGAAACTGAACACTCACCACGGCAGAAATGTATCGGGTGTTAGTACCCAAATCCTCTGCCAACTTCTTTGCAGAATAATCCTTGTCTTTGTATTTCTTCTGCATGACAATGACGTTAAGGATACGCCCCTTGAGATCGTCCATCAACTGAGGATTAACCAACGTTCTATACGCTGCCTCCTTGACCTTTTTCTCAGTGATATTATACTTTGCCATACTAATAATTAAAGATTATTTTGTTATTACTTTGCAAATATAGTAAAAAATTCTAATAATACATCATTTTTCTACAGTTTTTTACAAAAAATTTATATCTTTGTGCAAAATTTTGAGGAAATGGACCCGAAAACAATTCTAAGAAGCTATTATGGATATGATTCTTTTCGAGCTAACCAAGAAGAGATTATCAACACTGTCCTTCATCATCAAGACTGTCTGGTACTGATGCCAACTGGTGGTGGCAAAAGTATTTGTTATCAAATACCTGCAATTGCCATGCAAGGAACAGCGGTCGTCATCTCGCCATTAATCAGTCTTATGAAAGACCAAGTAGAAAGTCTGAAAGCCAATGGTATCGGAGCTGCTGCCCTGCATAGTGGAAACGACTTTAATAAAGACACGATTGTTAGAAGAAAATGCATGGACGGCACATTGAAGTTGCTTTACATCTCACCCGAAAAACTATTAACAGAAATTCCATTTTTGTTAAAACAAATGACGATATCACTATTTGCCATTGACGAAGCTCACTGCATCAGTCAGTGGGGGCATGATTTCCGTCCGGAATACACACAATTAGACATTCTTCACAAAGAGTTTCCTGACGTACCCATTATGGCTTTAACTGCAACAGCAGACAAGATTACAAGGCAAGATATTGTCAAACAACTACAGCTCAAGAATCCGCAGATATTTATTTCCAGTTTTGATCGTCCTAACCTCAGCTTAACAGTAAAACGTGGATTTGCATCCAAAGAGAAAGATCATTATATTTTAAACTTTATCACTGCTCGTCCCTTCGAGAGCGGTATTGTCTACTGTCTTAGCAGAAAAACAACAGAAAAAGTTGCTAAGTTTTTGATTAGTAAAAATATACGCTGCGCTGTCTACCATGCTGGATTATCCCAACAAGAAAGGGACAAAGCCCAACTGGATTTCCAACGAGACGATATCCAGGTCATGTGTGCGACCATTGCCTTTGGCATGGGTATTGACAAGAGTAATGTCCGTTGGGTCATTCATTATAACATGCCCAAAAGCATAGAGAGTTTCTATCAGGAGATTGGGCGTGCCGGACGTGACGGGGCACCAGCAGATACCGTCCTCTTCTATTCTCTTGCCGACGTTGTCCAACTGTCACAATTTGCAAAAGAAAGTGGGCAAAAGGACATCAACCTTGACAAATTGAGACAGATGCAGAACTATGCGGAATCTAACGTCTGCCGCCGTCGGATTCTGTTAAATTATTTCGGAGAACGAAGAGACCATGACTGTAACAATTGTGATGTTTGTGAGAATCCACCACGCAGATTTGACGGTACAGAATATATCCAAATGGCACTGAGTGCCGTCAAACGGGCAGATGAGACGATTCGCACGTCGACTATTGTTGAGATTCTCAAGGGGATAGCCTCCCCCACCGTAAAACGGAAAGGCTACGAGCAAATGAAAACATTTGGTGTCGGTAAATCTTTGTCTACCAACGACTGGCAGGACTATCTCTTGCAGATGCTGCAGATGGGATTCATCGAGATTGCCTATGACCAAGACAACATTGTCAAGATTACAGAGAGCGGTTATGACATCCTATACGGAAGGAAACGTGCTGAGCTATGTGTTATAGACCATTCGGTAAAAGATGCGGCAAAACCAAAACGTCGTCTTCACCTTGAGATTCCCACCATCACCATCCCTGGTCTGCCAAAAACGACAGGTGTTGAGGACAAGCAGCTTTTCCAGGCTTTGCGTGATCTTCGCCGCCAGTGTGCCGAAGAAGAAGGATTTCCACCTTATATTGTATTCAGTGATAAAGTGTTACACTCCCTTGCCACTATCAAACCTGTCACCTTGGAGGCTTTCGGCTTCATACAGGGCATAGGGGAACACAAGAAGCAAAAATACGGGCAACGTTTTGTTGCCGTTATTCAGAAATTTGTTTAATGGAACGCAGGTCTTGCAGTTTAATGTCACGAAGGGAATTCAGATAATTGGCACGAATCTCTTTCGCCTTGCCCCATTGCTCCGAGAACTGCTCTGTGACATCCATGTCCACTTTCCATTGTCCGAACGACTCCATCCGGTCAATCATCACACCCAATGTAAGGTTGTGTATGTCCTCCGCAGGAAGGAAACGGGAGGTTTCCCCTTTTTCGTCACTGGTCAACTCGACTATCAATCCCGCTTTCATCAGTTCCAACAACAAATCATTGACAACACGAATAGGAATGCCTGTCTCATAGCGCAGACTAGAAGCAGAATAAGGCTTACCACCCTCTGCGAAGCGGCGACAGATGCAACTCATCAACAAGGCGCAGAGCATGGAACGGTAGCTATAACTGATCTCGTTGGTGTTCGCATCATAGTCGTAATAGTCCAAATACTGGTTAGCATAGCAGAGTTCTGCACCAAACAGACAAATAGTCCAAGAGATCTGCACCCATAACATAAAAAGAGGCAGGGCGGCAAAAGAGCCATAGATGGCATTATAGCTGGATAGGAACATCTGCGAGTGGATATAGAAGAACTGCAAACCCTGCATGGCGATACCAGCCAGTATACCAGGTACTATCACATGCTTTGCCTTCACATGAGTATTGGGCATAAAGGTAAAGAGGGCGATAAACATCAACGACATCAATACGTAGGGAATCAGGTCGATAAGCAGACGTATAGCCGGTCCCAGCATCAAGTAGTCAGGCATTGAAGCGGCAACGGTTGCCATGAAGATAGAGATACCTGAGGACAGAACGATAAGGATGGGGAAACAGAAGAACATCGCCAAATAGTCTGTAAACGTACGGAAGATACTACGAGGTTTTGTCACTTGCCATATCTCATTAAAGGCATCCTCCACATTGCTGACCAGCATCAGTACCGTATAGAGCATGAACAACAATCCTACACCCAGGAAAATGCCACTCTTGGTATGCACCAAGTAGCTGTTCACAAAACCTATAATGACATCGGCAGCCTGTGGCTGTGACTTAAAAGCATCACGGAACCAAAGTTCAATATACTTGTTATAGCCGAAGCCACGGGCAATGGCAAAGACGACCGCCACAATGGGGACAATAGCCAGCAGCGTGCTGTATGTCAAGGCAGCAGCACGTGTCAGTACCCGTTTGGAGATAAAGAAACGAATGGCAATGACCAACTTCTTCAATATCTCCACCAGCAGGAAAGTCACTGGTGAGACATCTTTCTTGGAGATTCTCCACATATCTGTCTCCAAGAATTGCGCAACTTTTTTTATCTTTTCTCCCATTGTCTGTCCGTATAAAAAGAAAGCACTGCCCCTATAAGCCGGGTTCTGTCTCCTTCCTAAAGGAAAGATGCCTGTCATTTATCTACTCCGCAAGTCACCCTGCGGCTCTAGCGTTCTACCCTCCATCGTATGACTCGGACGGGCAGCCCTCAGACGATGGTATACATGAACTTGCAGCCCCCAGATGGAACAGCCCACTGATCACCCAGTGGCTGGTGGTCTCTTACACCACCTTCTCACCCTTACCTCACTGGATACGAATATCTTTCAAACGCAAGGCGGTCATTCTCTTCTTCCGACACCAACTGTCACCAATTGCTTCCATTTTCAGAAGTGGGGTGCCCTTTGCCGCCCGGACTTTCCTCTCGTGCCCTACCCTCTTTCTTCCGACAGAGGTGGTTGACACCAGCGACAAGCCGGGACACTGCTTTCTGCATGCAAAGGTACAATTTTATTTTCAATTAATTGCACGATTCACTAGCTTTTAGTAATTTTGCGGCATGAAAAAATATCACATCTATATCTTTGACCTTGACGGGACACTCCTTGACACCCTTCAGGATTTGGCTGCCTCCGTCAATTATTCCCTACGCCAATATGGACTGCCGGAACATTCCATCGATGACATCCGGAGGTTTGTGGGCAATGGAGTTCGCCTGCTGATGGAGCGCGCTGTACCCAGTGGCGCGGCACATCCACAATTTGAAGATATCTTCATGACTTTCCGACAGCACTACATGAGACATTCCCTCGACACAACGCATCCTTATGACGGCATCACAGAATTGCTGCAGTCACTTAAGGAGCATGGCTGCCTGTTGGCTGTTGTAAGCAATAAGATGATGGCTGCCACCCAAGACCTCATCGCCCATTTCTTCCCCATGGTAGATGTCGCCATCGGCGAGCATGAGGATAGTGGCATCCGTAAAAAGCCGGCACCTGACACCGTCTATGAGGCACTTCGTCAACTGGACATTCCTCTTCCTTTACCATCCAACCTTTCCGCTGTTTACGTAGGTGACAGCGATGTGGACATCGAAACAGCAAAGAACGCAGGATTGCCATGCATCAGTGTCCTATGGGGCTTTCGAGACCGCCAGTTCTTAGAGAGCCATGGTGGCACCACTTTTGTTTCATCGCCTATGGAGCTGTTACCATAACGGCACTTTTTTCCCATTACCTTTGGTAATGTGAGAAATAATTAGTAATTTTGCACGTCAAATGGATTAAGACTTAAATAAGGTAAAATGAAGAAACCAACAGCAATCTTACTTCTGCACTGCCCCGACCAACAGGGCATTATTTCAGAAGTGACACGCTTTATCACTGATAATCAGGGTAATATCGTATACCTCGACCAGTATGTGGACAAGCAGGACGGTATGTTTTTCATGCGTATCGAATGGGAACTGGAGAGTTTCCTGATTCCTCGTGAGAAGATCCAAGAGTATATCAACACGCTTTACGCACAGCGTTACCAGATGTCGTGCAGGTTGTATTTTAGTGACAAACGCCCCCGTATGGCGATATTCGTCTCTAAGATGAGCCATTGTCTGTACGACCTGCTGGCTCGCTGGAAAGCAGGGGAATGGGAGATTGACATCCCCTGCATCGTCAGCAACCATGAGGACTTACGCTATGTCGCCGAGCAGTTTGATATTCCCTATTACGTCTATAGTATCAAGAAAGACCATTCCAACAAAGCAGAAGTAGAAGCTGCCGAGATGGAACTGTTAAGGAAGAATGAGGTGACCTTCATCGTACTTGCACGCTATATGCAGATTATCAGCGACGAGATGATTGCTGCCTATCCTAATCATATCATCAATATTCACCACTCATTCCTGCCTGCTTTCGTGGGAGCTAAGCCCTATCATCAGGCTTGGGAGCGTGGTGTGAAGATTATCGGTGCCACCAGCCATTATGTGACAGCGGAGTTGGATGCCGGTCCCATCATCGAACAGGATGTGACCCGTATCACCCATAAGGACACCCCAGAGAGTCTGGTACTGAAAGGTAAGGATTTGGAGAAGATTGTACTGTCGCATGCCGTCTCAAAGCATATCCAGCGCAAGATCCTCACGTATAAGAACAAAACGATTATCTTCAGCTGATGAATGTAGCCATCGTTAAATATAATGCAGGAAATATCTACTCGGTGGTAAACGCACTGAGGCGATTGGGCATCGAGCCGCTATTGACGGATGATGCCGAGCAGCTTCAGAAAGCCGACCGTGTCCTCTTCCCTGGACAAGGTGAGGCTCGTGGTGCCATGGAGTACCTGAAGGCAAGAAGGTTGGACGAGGTTATCAGAAATCTGAGGCAACCCGTCTTCGGCATCTGCGTAGGACAGCAACTGCTATGCAGACACTCTGAGGAGGGAGATGTGGACTGTATCGGAATCTTCGATGCCGACGTGAAACGCTTCCAGCCTCAGCGCCATGAGGACAAGGTGCCCTGCATGGGATGGAATGAGCTGGACGTAAGAGGTAAGTCTGACGATGTAAGATGTAAACTTTTTGACGGACTCGGCGAACATCCTTTTGTTTATTTCGTCCACTCCTATTACGTACCATTATGTGATGACACCGCAGCTGTTGCCGACTATATCCAACCTTATTCTGCTGCGATGCATAAGGACAATTTCTATGCCTGTCAGTTCCATCCTGAGAAAAGCGGAGCTGTAGGCGAGAGAATCATCAAAAACTTCTTAGCGTTATGATAGAACTGATTCCCGCCATAGATATCATCAACGGACAATGTGTCCGACTGACCAAGGGTGACTACGACCAGAAGACGGTCTACCGTGACTCCCCTGCCGAGGTTGCCTGTGAGTTTGAGAAGATTGGTTTCCAGCGTCTCCATGTAGTAGATCTCGACGGAGCCAAGTCCAAGCATATCGTCAATAGTGACGTACTCCGCCATATCACGACAGAAACCCACCTGAAGGTAGACTTCGGGGGAGGTATCAAAACGGATGCTGATATCGAGACGGCTTTTGCCAATGGTGCCCAGATGGTGACTGTAGGCTCTATTGCCGTCACCAATCCCGACCTGTTTATCTCATGGATGGAAAAATATGGCGCTGAACGGATGATCCTGGGTGCTGACGTGCGAAACGGCAAGATCAGCATCAATGGATGGAAGGAGGACTCGCAAGAGGACCTGCTGCCTTTCCTCCGCAAATATATAGAGGCTGGTGTCAGGACGGTACTCTGTACTGAGATTTCCAAAGACGGAACCCTACAGGGTCCTGCCATCGACCTGTACCGACAGGTGATGGATGCTTATCCTGAACTGCATCTGATAGCCAGTGGCGGTGTGTCAAGCTTGACTGATATCCAGGCACTCGACAAGGCAGGCATCCCTGCCGTCGTCTTTGGTAAAGCTATTTATGAAGGAAAAATAAACTTAAAGGAACTATGGGACTGGCAAAACGCATAATACCCTGTCTGGATGTGAAAGACGGTGAGACGGTGAAGGGAACGAACTTCATCAACCTCCGTTCTGCCGGTGACCCCGTGGAACTGGGCAAGGCTTATAGTGAGCAAGGTGCCGACGAATTAGTGTTCCTTGATATCACTGCTTCTTTCGAAGGACGTAAGACCTTCACGGAAATGGTGACGAAAGTGGCAGAGACATTGAATATTCCTTTCACCGTGGGAGGCGGCATCAATGAACTTACCGATGTGGAGCGGCTGCTGTATGCCGGTGCTGATAAAGTGAGTGTCAACAGTGCGGCAATCCGCCATCCCGAACTTATCGACCAGATAACGAAACGGTTTGGCAGTCAGGTATGTGTCTGTGCCATTGATGCCCGCCTTGACGAGGATGGTTGGCATTGTTATCTGAAAGGCGGCAGGGAGCGTACGGAGCGAGGACTCTTCGAATGGGCTCATGAGGTACAGGAACGGGGTGCCGGCGAGATACTCTTCACCTCCATGAACCATGACGGTACCAAGAACGGGTATGCCAACGAGGCATTGCGCGAACTTGCCGATAACCTATCCATCCCAATCATTGCCAGTGGCGGTGCGGGAAAGAAAGAGCATTTCCGGGATGTCTTTGTCGAGGGACATGCCGATGCTGCCTTGGCGGCAAGTGTCTTCCATTTCGGGGAGATTCCTGTGCCGGAACTCAAACAATATTTAGCAAAAGAAGGAATTAACGTAAGACTATGAAGATAGATTTCGAGAAGATGGGCGGTTTGGTACCCGCCATCATCCAAGATGCGACAACCAAGAACGTGTTGATGTTAGGGTTCATGAATGAGGAAGCCTACCAGAAGACGCTTGACACCAAGCATGTGACATTCTGGAGCCGTACCCGCCAGACATTATGGACCAAGGGGGAGACGAGTGGTCACTTCCTCCACCTGGTGAGTATGCAGATTGACTGCGACAATGACACGCTGTTGGTCAAGGTGAATCCTGTCGGTCCTACCTGCCATACAGGAACTGACACCTGCTGGGGTGAGGACAACGAGATGAATCCACTACTCTTCCTCACTGAGCTGCAGGATTTCATCAACAAGCGTAAGGAGGAGATGCCTGAGGGTTCCTATACCACTAAGCTCTTCAAGGATGGTGTCAACAAGATTGCCCAGAAAGTGGGTGAAGAGGCACTTGAGACGGTCATTGAGGCTACCAATGGTACTAACGACCACCTGGTGTATGAGGCAAGTGACCTGCTCTATCATCTTCTCGTACTCCTCACAGAGAAAGGACTGCGTATCGAGGATGTGGCAGCAGAACTGCAGAAGCGCCATGACCCCGACTGGGACAAGAAACGCCGCGTGGCAAAGGCTAGCGGAGAAATGAAATAAGATATAATAGGTAAGAAGTTATGCTTATAGATTATCAGAAAGCCAATATCTGTCAGAAAGATGGCATCCTCGTATTGCAGGATGTGAACTTCCATGTCAACGAGGGAGAGTTTATCTATATTATCGGTCGTGTGGGTGCCGGTAAGAGCACATTGCTGAAGACCCTCTATTTCGAACTGGATATCGATGAGGCTGAGAATGCCTTTGTCCTTAACCACGACCTAAGGGGACTGAAGCGTAAGTACATCCCTGCCCTGCGCCGACAGATGGGCATCATCTTCCAGGACTTCCAGTTGCTGAGCGACCGCACCGTTCATGACAACCTCGCTTTTGTACTGAAGGCAACAGGATGGAAGGACAAGGACGAAATTGAGGGACGTATCAGTGATGTGTTGGAGGATGTGGAGATGCAGGACTTCGCTGACCGCTTCCCACATGAGTTGTCGGGCGGTGAGCAACAGCGCATCGCTATTGCCCGTGCCATCCTTAACAAGCCGAAGATCATCATCGCCGACGAGCCGACGGGTAACCTCGACCCAGAGACAGCCGCTAACATCATCAGATTGTTACGTCAAGTTACCCAAATGGGAACTGCCGTCGTGATGACAACGCATAACATCCCCCTCCTGAAAGACTATCCTGGCATCGTCTACCGGTGTATCGACGGACATGTGGAGGAGATCACCAACGACTATAATAAGATTGCTGCCTACGAGCAGGATAGCGAGCCGGAGGAGATACGTAAGGTTGACTACTCGTCAAGAGAAGACATTTGAATATTAAAAGGTTAAAAAGGTAAAGATATGAAAGTAATGAAGTTTGGCGGAACATCGGTGGGATCACCGGACCGCATGAAGGAAGTAACAAAGCTTGTCACCAAGTCGGGCGAGCCTGTTTTCGTGGTATTGTCAGCGATGTCTGGCACTACCAATTCCCTGGTGGAGATCTCTGACTATCTCTACAAGAAAAACCCAGATGGTGCTAATGAGGTCATCAACACCTTGGAGAGGAAATACATGAAGCATATTGAGGAACTTTACTCCACTGAGGAGATGAAGAACACCACCCGTGACTTCATTGTGACAGAGATGAACTATCTGCGCTCGTTTACCAAGGAGCTCTTCACCTCGTTCGAGGAGAAGAATATCGTGGCACAGGGTGAGATGATGTCTACCAATATGGTGGTCAACTACATGAAGGAACAGGGCATCAAGGCTGTATTGCTCAACGCCCTCGATTTCATGCGTACCGACAAGAACTCTGAGCCAGACCCCGTCTATATCCGTGAGAAGCTCTCCGCCATCATGGAGAAGAACGAGGGACAGCAGGTATATATCACCCAGGGCTTCATCTGCCGTAACGCCTATGGTGAGGTGGACAACCTGCAGCGTGGTGGCAGCGACTATACCGCCTCTTTGATCGGTGCCGCACTGAATGCTGAGGAGATTCAGATATGGACAGACATCGACGGCATGCATAACAATGACCCTCGTGTGGTTGACAAGACCGCCCCTGTCCATCAGCTGCATTTCGAGGAGGCTGCTGAGCTTGCCTATTTCGGTGCCAAAATCCTTCACCCCACCTGTGTACAGCCTGCTAAATACGCAGGAATCCCCGTTCGTCTGCTGAACACCATGGATCCCGATGCTGAGGGTACAACCATCAGCAACCATACCGAGTATGGTAAGATCAAGGCGGTAGCCGCCAAGGACAACATCATCGCCATCAAGATCAAGTCAAGCCGCATGCTGCTTGCCACTGGTTTCCTCCGTAAGGTCTTTGAGATTTTCGAGAGTTACCAGACACCAATCGATATGGTATGTACCTCAGAGGTGGGTGTCTCCATGTCCATCGACAACTCCTCACACCTCGGTGAGATTGTTGACGAGTTGAAGAAATACGGTACGGTAACGGTAGACACCAATATGTGTATCATCTGTGTCGTCGGTGACCTCGACTGGTCGAACATCGGCTTCGAGACCCTCACCCTCGATGCCATGAAGAACATCCCTGTCCGTATGGTCAGCTATGGTGGTTCCAACTACAATATCTCCTTCCTGATCCGTGAGGAAGACAAGAAGCGTGCCCTCCAGAGTCTGAGCGACACCTTATTTAATAAATAACAAAGCAGCAACACAACACAATGACAAAAGGACAATTCCCAACAGATCAGTTTCAACAGCTCCGCACACCGTTCTACTATTACGACACGGAGCTGTTGCGAAAGACTTTGCAGACCATCAATGACGAGGCAGGCAAGCACGAGGGCTTCGTGGTGCATTATGCTGTCAAGGCAAATGCCAACCCTCAGCTGCTGCGCATCATCCGGCAGGCAGGTCTTGGCGCCGACTGTGTGAGCGGCGGTGAGATAGAGGCTTCCATCAAGGCAGGGTTCCCTGCCTCTAAGATTGTCTTCGCCGGTGTCGGTAAGAGTGACTGGGAGATCAACCTCGGTCTCGACAATGACATCTTCTGCTTTAACGTGGAGAGTATTCCCGAACTGGAGGTCATCAACGACCTTGCCACCCAGAAGGGAAAAGTGGCACGTGTCGCTTTCCGTCTGAACCCCAATGTGGGAGCGCATACTCATGCCAATATCACAACAGGACTGGCAGAGAATAAGTTCGGCATCGCCATGCGTGACATGATGAGTGTCATTGAGGAGGCTTCCCAGATGGAGCATGTCAAGGTGGTGGGTCTTCATTTCCATATCGGGAGTCAGATTCTTGACATGGGTGATTTCGAGGCTCTCTGCAACCGTGTCAACGAACTGCAAAACGAGTTGGAGCGTCATCGCATCATTGTGGAGCATATCAATGTGGGAGGCGGTCTTGGTGTTGACTACCAGCATCCGAACCGTGTTCCCATCCCTGACTTCAAAGCTTATTTCGATACCTATGCCAAGAAACTGAGGTTACGCCCGGGACAGACCTTGCATTTCGAGCTCGGTCGTGCTGTGGTGGCACAGTGTGGCAGTCTGCTCACGCGTACATTATATATAAAGAAAGGTGCCGTCAAGCAATTCTGTATCGTGGATGCCGGCTTTACCGACCTCATCCGTCCAGCCCTCTATCAGGCTTACCATAAGATAGAGAACATCACCAGCGAGGAACCCGCACAGACGTATGATGTGGTAGGTCCCATCTGTGAGTCGACGGATGTCTTTGCCAAGCAAATCGACCTGAACGGTTGCCGTCGTGGCGACCTTCTGGCGATACGCTCAGCAGGTGCGTACGGTGAGATCATGGCATCACAATACAACTGCCGCAGTCTGCCAAAGGGCTATACCAGTGATGAAATCTAATAAACCAAGATGTTAAACGATACTACGAAGAATACAAACATACAACTGTCGGTCGTGATAGTCGTTCACGACGAGGAGACAGCACTGGCAGAGAATCTTCCTGCCTTCCTGACCTTGTCGTGTGATACGCCCTACGAAGTCATCGTCGTAAATGATGCCTCTACCGACAACACACCGGATATCCTCAAACAACTGAAAGAGGAATATCCGATACTCCATACCACCTTCCTTCCCAAGTCGGTGGTCAATCCCAGCCGACAGCAACTCGCCTTGTATATCGGGGCGAAAGCGGCAAAGAGCAACTGGATTGTCATCGCTGACATCCATCGCCCTCCTACGTCATCAGAATGGATTGACGGTCTGGCAAGAGAGACTGCCTCTGGTATCTCCGAGGTCGTCATGGTATATACCGACCGTAAGAACCCGGAGATCGTGGAGCACCGTGCTTTCACCGAGCTGGAGGATGCCATCCCGTTATTACAGAAGACGGAGCGCCGTTCTGGAAAAGGACACCAGGGCAGACTCCTGAAGATGAAGAGGGGCATCTATGATGCCGTGGCAATACACCGTGACTGTATCTATGAGGCGATACGCCAGTATGACCATCGCATCAAGGGAAGCAAACTGATGGGTTTGCGCATGCTGGTATTCTGGAAGAGCTGAGCACCATGAGGATACTTCATTACATACCCAAGAACGACAGCATGATCACCAGTTATGTGGACATGCTGGTGAACAGTATGGGTCTGGGGGCAGAGAATATAATCGTTGATGCGGAGGCTGCTGCCAAGGAGAAACTGCAGAGTGCCCACTTCGATATCCTGCATATTCACGGCTGCTGGCACTATTCCGCTTACCGCGTCCTTAAACTCGCCCTCAAGAAAGGAACCCGCATGGTATTGTCTCCTTACGGACAGTTGGAGCCTTGGATATTGGAGGAACACTACTGGAAAGACAAGCTGCCTAAGAAGATGCTCTTCCAGAAAGATATCGTGGAGCGTGCCTATGCCGTCATCATACAAGGCAAGATGGAGGAAGAGTGTATCAGGAAACTGGGATGGAACGACCGCACGGAGATTATCCGCAACCCTGTCATCACCCACTCCACCACACCGGCGGAGATGGCGCAAAAGACTTACCTCGTCTATCGGAAGGTACTCGACAGTCATACCATAGAGCTGATGCGTGAGCAGACCCTCCATCTGCTGCGCTGCTTTATCAAGGCGGGTATCACGGGAGACAGCCGTTGGGTGACCGACGACTTATATGACATCAACGACCCGGAGCAATGGCGGTATATCCTGATATATGCCCATTACGAGAACATCAGCAGCATCGTGCTCCGCGGTGCCCATCTGCTGAACTACCAGATACCAGACACGGATATCCATAAGATTTCCTGCTATCTGCCCAACAACTATGAGATGCCTAAGTCGATACAGGATGCCATCGGGATGCAATACCCTTCGGAGAATGACCGATTGATGGCTACTTTCCGACAGGTACGCAAACTCATTCTGCACCACCAGTTCACCATCAGTCATCTGTGCGAGATAGACCAGGAACTGCGGGAGCATGATGCGGAGGAAGACCATCTTGCAGAGACGCTGAAAGACGCGAAACTATATAAGACGGCATGCAGGGTCATGCAACTGCTGGCAGACAATACCGGCTTTGACGAGGGCTTCATGCCCTTCCCTCCCCTGGACGACCGCATAACGACGAAAATAGACAAACAAATATATAATCACCTGAAGATATGAGTCAGACTACTAACCTGAACCGTGACATGCACTATCTGCAGTTGCTCTCCAACTCGTTTCCCACGATAGCGGCTGCCTCGACAGAGATTATCAACCTGGAGGCGATTCTCAATCTGCCGAAAGGTACGGAGCATTTCCTTGCGGACCTGCACGGTGAGAGCGAGGCTTTCCTCCATGTACTGAAAAATGCCTCTGGTAATATCAAGCGCAAGGTGACTGAGCTCTTTGCGGGAGACATCCGTGACAAGGAGCGGAAGGAATTGTGTACCTTGATATACTATCCCGAACAGAAGATAGAGCTCATCAAGGCTGCCGAGCCGGATATAGAGGACTGGTATCATATCACCATCCACCGCCTCGTTGCCGTATGCCGTGATGTCAGCAGCAAATACTCCCGCTCCAAGGTGCGTAAGTCGCTGCCTGAGGATTTCGGATATATCATCGAGGAACTGCTGCATGAGCGGACGGATGACAGCAACAAGGCGGCGTATGTCAATGTGATTGTAGACACCATCATCTCTACAGGACGTGCCGACGACTTCATCATTGCCTTATGTAATGTCATCCAGCGTCTCGCCATCGACCAGTTGCATATCCTGGGGGATATCTACGACCGTGGTCCCGGTGCCCATATCATCCTCGACACCATGCGGCAGTATCACTCCTGGGACATCCAGTGGGGCAACCATGACATCCTGTGGATGGGAGCCTGTGCGGGTAATGACGCCTGCATCTGTAACGTGCTTCGTCTCTCCCTGCGTTATGCTAATCTTGCCACGCTGGAGGAGGGCTACGGCATCAACCTGGTACCCCTTGCCACCTTCGCCATGGAAACCTATGGCGATGACCCTTGTGAGGAGTTCATCCCTCGCCTGCTGAAAGACAATACCCTCGACGAGAAGATGATGCGGTTGACGGCTCAGATGCACAAGGCGATTACCGTCCTGCAATTCAAGACGGAGGCTCAGATCTTCAAGCGTCGTCCTGAGTGGATGATGGAGGACCGGTGCCTGTTGGATGCCATCGACTATGAGAAGGGTATCTGTCATCTGGACGGCAAGGACTATGAGATGCTGTCTTGTCAGTTCCCGACAGTTGACCCCAGCGACCCGTGCCGGATGACTCCCGAGGAGGAGCTGCTGATGCAGAAGCTGCATCATAGCTTCCGTGTCTGCGAGAAGCTCCGCAAACATATCAAGATGCTGCTCTCGCACGGTTGTATGTATAATGTCAGCAACCATAACCTGCTGTTCCACGCCTCCTGTCCGCTGAATGCGGACGGCAGTCTGAAGGAGGTGGAGCTCTACCAAGGAAAGAAATACTGTGGTATGGACCTCATGCACAACATCGGCATGATTATCCGTGCCGCCTTCAATACTGACTCCGATGCGGAGCTGCGCCAGTTTGCCAAGGACTATTTCCTGTACCTCTGGTGTGGCAAGGACTCTCCCCTGTTCGACAAGTCGAAGATGGCGACTTTTGAGCGGTACTTCCTCAAAGACAAGGAGACCTATAAGGAGGAGAAAGGTTACTATTTCCAGTTGCGTGACTCGGAGGAGATCTGTGACCGCATCCTTGATGCCTTTGGCGTGAAAGGTCCTAACCGCCATATCATCAACGGACATGTTCCCGTACATGCCTCGAAGGGTGAGAATCCCATCAAGGCGAATGGAAAATTGATGGTGATTGACGGTGGTTTCTCGGAGGCATACCACAAAGAAACGGGTATCGCCGGATACACGCTGGTTTACCACAGCCGTGGTTTCCAATTAGTTCAGCATGAGCCGTTTACAAGTGCGCAAGAAGCTATCGAAAAGGGTACAGACATCAAGTCTACCACCCAACTCGTGGAACTATCCACCCACCGCATGCTGGTGGCTGACACGGACAAGGGTGACCACCTCCGCTCACAAATTGACGACCTTCGTCAGTTGCTCTATGCTTATCGTCATGGTATTCTGAAAGAGAGGAAATGAAGCATCGTGTCATCATCGCCTTAGGCTCTGCCTACCTGCAGGCAGTCCATATCCAATGGGCTGCCGAACGGCTGCGTATCCTCTTGGACAACTGTACGTTCTCCAAGCGGTTATGGACTCCTGACATCAAAGGGACGGGCAAGTGGTACATGAACCAGTTGGCGTATGCCACCACGACCTTATCAGTAGACGAGCTTCAGACAGCATTGAAAGAGATTGAAGCCTCAACAGGCAGAACGAAATCACTTATCACCATCGACCTCGACCTGATGCAGTATGACCAGCAGCGCTATCATGAGAAAGACTGGCAGCGCAAATATATTATCCGTTGCCAGTCATCACTTCCTTGCTACAATTTTTTCACTTCTGACATAAGGAAATTCCAGAAAAGTTTGTAACTTTGCAGCGTTGAGTTTATTTATAAAGAAAGTATGGCTCGTGAAGAAAGAAATATAATAGGATATAGAGTATCAGAAATTCAAAGAACACTTACGTATTTCGCAAAAACATATAACCATATAACATGATGTGGCTCAATTGCCTTTGTACAAAGGGATTGAGCCATGTTACATGTTGCTCAAACATGTAACATACATGTAACATACATATAACATTTGGGGTGAGAAGTATGTTATATGTATGTTATATGTTCAGCAAACATATAACATGCGTTAAAGCCTCTGGTTATCGGGGATTAAGCCCTGTCATGTTATATGGTTATATGTTATTGCGAAATTCATAAAAAATCAGTTACCGACTGAAGGGCATTCAGTTACCGACTGAAGCCCACTTTCCTACCGACTGAAGCCTGTTTTCATTACGATTAACGCATCCATTTGACAAAGATATAGTTTATCATTCGTTCCGATACCTCCTAAGGGGGTACTCCGATATCTCCTATGGGTGACGCAAGGCATCCTTTAGGGGGTAAAGGAACTATCCCCATGACCCTTAGGGATAATCCCCAAGCCCCACGAAGCCCATACCTCCGCCCCACGGAGGCGGCACCTCCGACCCGAGGAGACGGCACCTTCGACCCTCGGAGGCGGCACCTCCGACCTAAGGAGCCTAGGGCTTCGCAAGGAGAAGGCGCAACGATGACAAGGGTAAAAACTTTATGTATACGCGAGGAATCCTGATTTTACGACTTGAAATTTTAGCCCTATCAGCAACATTTTTGGGTGTGTTGGAGGCGATTGTTCCCTATTATCAGTCCCAGAACGTTTTCCCTATTTGTCGAAAAGCAAGAAATTCTCTATATTTGCAAATTGGAACTTCTATTACTAACCATCTACAATATTGTAAGAATTATGAAGAAACGAAGACTTATACTCATGTTAATTTGCTGTCTGGAGACAATGATGTTTCCTTTCAGCACTCGAGCTGAAAGCGGATATGTGGGAGACGAGTTCGGCTTAGATAGACCGTCGGTGTTTGTTGCCTATCCCTACAAAGTTCTTGAAATTCAAAATGTGTCATGGGATTATGACTATAGTTGTTTCTCATGTTACCAGACCTCTGGAGGACTTCACGTAAGAATCACAAAATATTTCGAGACATCAAAAACTATCACCTGTGAGGTGAGGTATAAATGGGGAACCAGTGATGGCAAAAAATATTGGACGAGCACGGAAAGGAAACTCTATTCCATTTCCTGTAATCAAGTCGATATCGACGTGTCAGACATGACGATGAAAGTGGGACAGACACAACGTCTCAACTACTACGCCTCGCCAAAGAGTCCTGACATAACGTTCATTTCCAACAATTCCAGCGTGGCATCCGTCAACAGCTATGGTGAGGTGACCGCTTATCAAGTAGGAACGGCAACGATCACTCTAAAGCAGAACATGGGACCGGATGCCACCTGCACCGTTAACGTCAAGGAACCTGTTGCACCCACATCGATTTCCCTGCCTTCAACAAGAAGTGTGGACGTGTACTCCAGCATCACGCTCCATGTGACATTACAACCTGCAGATGCAAACCCGACACTCTCTTGGTCATCCGACAACAACTCAATAGCGACTGTTGACCAGGATGGCAAAGTAACCGGTGTCTCACCAGGCAAGACCAAGATAACAGCAACGGCAGACAACGGGCTTAGTGCTTCATGTGAGGTGACTGTCACTGACGTGGACCGTACGCCGAAGACTTTTGAAATTGCAGAAGAATTCTCTAAGAAAACGGTATATGTGGGAGAGTTCTGGAAACTGGACTATACCATAACACCGTCTTATGCAAACTACACATTGAACTGGGCTTCATCCGATGAGAGTGTGGCAAAGGTAACTGCCGCCGGTTATGTGCAGGCACTGAAACAAGGAACGGCAAGAATCACAGGTACCATCGATGGTTTCAGTCTGACTGACTATTGTGATGTCATCGTAAAAGGAACCCCCAACGTATTCACTATATGGCTCAAAGACGGACAGCAGATGGATATCAAACTGGACAAGAACATCAAGGTATCATACGAAGGCGACAAATTTATCGTCAAGAGTGAGGAGGTGAATGTCGAGTATAAGGCAAGCGATGTGAAGATGTATACGTTAGAGAACGACGGCACAGTAGAAACAGGGATAGAGACCGTCCGTCCCAAAGACAGACAGGGCACCATGAGTTTTGACGGCAATACGATCCGTCTCATGGGTTTTACACCTCATTCTATCTTGCGGATATATGCCCTCGGAGGACAGACGGAAGGTGTCTATCGAATTGATGCCGACGGCAATCTCACACTTTATACCAACGACCTGAATAAAGGCATCCATATCATCAAAACAGAAAGTATCACTTATAAAATCATAAAGAAATGAAAAGAATAAAATCAATTCTGTCAGTTATTTTGGCAGCAGTGACCTGTAGCAGCATGGCACAAGGCATCATCATATATAAGAGTAATGGTACTACGGAGAAACTCCCGTATGTCGCAGTGGACAGCATCGTTCCCTATGCAGGGGATAAAGCTCCTGATTTATTGCCGCCGAAGTATGTGGATCTCGGACTGCCCAGCGGTACACTATGGGCTGACCGCAATGTCGGAGCAGCTGCACCAGAGGCTATCGGAGGGTATTATGCCTGGGGTGAGACAGAAGAAAAAGCCACCTATTCGTGGGACAGCTATTTATGCACACTACAACAATGTGGTACTTCATCAGACCCTATCCGTGCTAATTACCTGATACGAGAGCGGTCTGGATTGTGGGAAGGCAGTATCTCCAAATCTGAATTTGACGTTGCGACAAAGCAATGGGGTTCCGCATGGGCTATGCCTACAAAAGAACAGGTAGAAGAATTATGGAATAATTGTACTAGCAAAAGTGTTACCATTAATGATGTGCCATGTACAGAATTTACAGGTCCTAATGGAAACACAATAATTTTCTCAGGAGCTACAGGTCAAGGTTATAAAAACAATACGAGCTTAGATACAACATTCCCCCATTATTGGACAGCTACCATTGACTATTTAAACTCTGGCACAAAGGGCTGCTATTTCACCCCTATTATGTCTATGGTTATGTCTGACTATCGGAATTATGGCATGCAAGTACGAGCAATATGCGTCGATCGTGATGCTGTAGACTCCAATAGTAATTAACGATAAAAAAGAATAAGAAACGGTTCTGGATGAACCGTTTCTTGTTTAATCAGAATGCCTTATCGGCAAGGATTAGTCTCGTGATAGTGGTGCCACCGGGAAAGTAAAGTAGGTATCCGGGAAGGGTTCGTTCTCCAGCGTGAAATGCCACCATTCGGTATGCAGGGGCTTGAAACCGTGACGCATCATCGCACGACGCAGGATCATACGGTTGTTAAACTGCTCTGCCGTCAGGCTGTCACTGGGCTGATACTCGAACGTATCAGGGTTGCCGCAGAAGTCGGGATGACTCTCCTTGCCAAACCAGTCGAACGTTCCACCCATGTCAGCCTCTTTCTCCTTGTCCATGTCAAAGAGCGTCAGGTCAAGCGTGGAACCACGGGTATGTCCGCTACGCTCTATGATATACTCCTGAGGGAAGAGCATGCTCTTGTCGAGGTCGGGATAGAAATAACGCTTCATCACCGTGTCGTTCACATCCTTTGCCCAGCGCACGAAATGGTCAACAGCTTTCTGGGGGCGGTAGGCATCATAAATCTTCAGGCGGAAACCCATCCGCTTCAGGTCATCACTGACAGCCTTCAGACTGTCGGCAGCCTGTCTGGTCAACAGCGCCGTAGGTGCCTCATAGCCGTCAATGCGTGTCCCCACGAAATTATAGGTACCGAAGTAACGGATCTCCAGGATCACATCAGGTATCACGTCAGTGATGTTCACAAACTGACTATTGTCCGCAGGGGACACGCCCTTCGCCGACTTTTTCTCACATGAGCTGATGCAGCTTACCACAACAGCAATCATCAGCCATAACTTTAAATTCTGCATAGTTCCTCTAAAATAATATTCTTTTTTAATAGTGAATACCGGTTCGCTGGCGGACTGCCTCAAACAACAGGATGGCAGCGGAGACGCTGACATTCAGGGAGTCAAGTCTGCCCAGCATTGGGATGCGGATATGAGCCGTGGCGGCATGGCGCCACTGGTCGGTCAGTCCGGTAGCCTCCGTCCCCATGACGATGGCAGTGCCCTTCCGCATGTCCTGGTCGTAATAGAGACTGGAGTCCTGCAACTGGGCGGTCAGTATCTGGATGTCACGCTCTTGCAGGAAACGGATGCACTCCTCTGAGCTGCAGGCGACAGTAGGGACGGTGAAGATGGCACCGATGCTGCTGCGTATCAGATTGGGATTATAAAGGTCGGTCAAAGGGTCACAGACAATGACGGCATCAGCCTTGGCGGCATCAGCGGAGCGAAGGATGGCACCCAGATTACCAGGTTTCTCTACCCTCTCCAACACCATCAGCAACGGATTCACCGGCAGCTGCAGGTCACTTAGTGCCTTGGGGTGTGTACGAACGATTGCCACTATGCCCTCTGTCGTACCCCGATAGGCAATTTTCTCATAGACGGCAGAAGTCACCAAGACAGCATCACAAGGCACTTCGCCTTGATACAACGCCGGGCAGATGAAACGGGTAACCACCTCGTAGCCACCCTCCATGCAATGCTGGAGCTCACGCTGTCCCTCCACCACAAACACACCTTGTTTGCGGCGTTCCGAGGATTTCTGCTGTAAGAGCAACAGCTGCTTGACCCTGGGATTCTGTGTACTCGATATTGTCAGTTCACCCATATTCAGAAATGATTCTTCAACGCTTTCAAGCCCTTTTCCGTACAGAAGCCACGGAAAGGTACCAACATCAGGTTCGCCAAGAGTTCCTCATACGGGTATTGGGCATAAAGACTGTTTTTGACGACAAAGTTACCTATCATGTCGAACAACTGATGAATCAGTTCGTAATTGACATCGTCACGGAAATAGCCCTCTTTCACACCTGTCTCCATAAAAGCCAGGAATTTCTCGTAATTATTGGCATGCTCCGTCTCCATGTACTTCACGATGTTGGGATATTGCTGGATATCCTGATAGAACAGGTAATTCACGTTCTTCAGTTGCTCCACATTCCTGCGATAAGACTCAGCCACTATTTCTATCACATGATGGTTTTGGGCATAGGCAGTGATATACTCACGCTTCTCCTGATGTCCTTTTTTCACACAGGCAAACAACAACGACTCCTTGTCCCCATAAATCTCATAGAGGGTGCGCTTGGAAATCGACAGACTCGTTGCGATATCATCCATCTTTACAGCACGGATACCATGTCGTGTGAAAGCAGCCATTGCCGCCTCAAGGATTTTATCCTTCAGGGAAGTACGATAAGCATTCAAATCTTTTATTTCTTGCATAACTAACCAATTTGAGTACAAAGTTACTAAAAAGATTAAAAAAACATCTCTATTCGCAGAGTTTTTTGTAATTTTGCGAGGAAAATGGAAAAGTAAATTTAATAATACTGCATCTTGTTATGGTAAAAATCTCAAAAGAAGCCGCTCTTGAATATCATGAAGCGGGCCGTCCTGGTAAAATTGAAGTCAAGCCAACCAAGGCTTATCGAACACAAACCGACCTGTCGTTAGCTTATTCTCCCGGTGTCGCCTACCCTTGTCTGGAAATCCAGCAGAACCCAGACGACGCTTATAAATATACAGATAAAGGTAACCTCGTTGCCGTCATCTCTAACGGTACTGCCGTCCTTGGCTTGGGCGACATAGGTGCCATGAGCGGCAAACCCGTGATGGAGGGTAAGGGCTTGCTTTTCAAGATTTACGGAGGTATTGATGTCTTCGATATCGAGGTCAACGAGAAAGACCCTGAGAAATTCTGCGAGGCGGTGGAGCGTATCGCCCCCACCTTCGGAGGTATCAACCTGGAGGATATCAAGGCTCCCGAGTGCTTCTATATCGAGGACCGTCTGAAGAAGACTCTCGACATTCCTGTGATGCACGATGACCAGCATGGTACGGCAATCATCTCTGCCGCTGGTCTGAAGAATGCACTGGAAGTCATTGGCAAGGATATCAAGAAGGTGAAGATTGTGGTGAATGGTGCCGGTGCCGCCGCCATCTCATGTACAAAACTCTATATGGCGATCGGTGCCCAAAAGGAGAACATCGTCATGCTTGACTCTAAAGGTGTCATCAGTGTGGCACGTGAGGACCTGAACGAGCAGAAGAAGTTCTTCGCCACCCAGCGTACCGACATCCACACACTGGCAGAGGCTGTCAACGGTGCTGATGTCTTCGTTGGTCTCTCCAAGGGTAATGTACTCTCCAAGGAGATGGTGAAGACAATGGCAAAGGACCCTGTCATCTTCGCACTCGCCAATCCTGTTCCTGAGATTTCATACGAGGATGCGATGGAGGCACGTCCCGACACCTTGATGTCTACAGGACGTACCGACTATCCCAACCAGATTAATAATGTCATCGGTTTCCCCTACATCTTCCGTGGTGCCCTGGACGTTCATGCCACTGCCATCAACGAGGAGATGAAACTGGCTGCCGTACATGCCATTGCCGACTTGGCGAAGCAGCCCGTCCCTGATGTGGTGAATGACGTATATAAGGTCAACAACCTCAGTTTCGGACGTAATTACTTCATACCAAAACCTGTCGACCCACGCCTGATCACCGAGGTCAGCGCTGCTGTGGCAAAGGCTGCCATTGAGAGTGGCGTGGCACGTAAGAAAATAGAAGACTGGGATGAGTACAAGAACTCACTGAGTGTGTTGCTGGGACAGGAGACCAAACTCACACAGAAGCTCTATGCTACTGCCGCAGCTCATCCACAGCGCGTGGTATTCGCAGAGGCTGTTCACCCCACCATGCTGAAAGCTGCCGTACAGGCAAAGGCGGAAGGTATCTGCCATCCTATTCTCCTGGGTAATGACGAGGTCATCCTGAAACTCGCCAAGAAACTCGACCTGAACATCGACGGCATTGAGATTGTCAACCTCCGTCATCCTTCCGAGCAGGAGCGCCGTGAACGCTATGCCCGCATCCTGACAGAGAAACGTCAGCGTGACGGCTATACGTTCCAGGAGGCTAACGATAAGATGTTCGAGCGCAACTATTTCGGTATGATGATGGTAGAGACTGGAGAGGCTGACGCTTTCATCACAGGTCTCTATACCAAATACTCCAATACTGTCAAGGTTGTCAAGGAAGTCATTGGCATCCGTCCTGAATATCAGCACTTCGGTGCCCTGCATATCATCAACTCACAGAAGGGTACACTCTACATTGCCGATACCCTTGTCAACGAGAATCCGGATACCGACACCTTGGTAGACATTGCCAAACTGGCTGCCACCAGCGTACGTTTCTTCAACGAGAAACCTGTTATCTCCATGATCTCACATTCCAACTTCGGTAGTTCTACCAGTGACGGAGCCAAGAAGGTACGTCATGCGGCAGAAATCATGCAGGCTCAGTATCCTGACCTTGCCATCGACGGTGAGATGCAGTTAGGTTTTGCACTTGACCGTGAGTTACGTGATGAGCAATATCCTTTCACCCGTCTGAAAGGCAAAGATGTCAACACACTGGTATTCCCCAACCTGACCTCTGCCCGTTCTTCCTATAAGATGTTGCAGATGCTGGATGCTGATGTCGAGATTATCGGTCCGATACAAATGGGACTGAACAAAGCCATCCACTTCATCGACTTTGGTGCTTCTGTCCGCGATGTGGTGAACATCGTCGCGGTAGCCACCATCGATGCCTATGTGGACAAAGTGAAAAGCAGAATTAATGCGGCTAAACAATAGCCGCATTAATTTTTTTTGCTAATTATTTTGCTTGTGCTTGAAAATAATCACGCCAAGGACGATGAGTACGATGACGGCAATAACATGTATCAAATCCATAATATATCTGTTTTAGAATCGAATCATTTCCGAACCTGTCAGTCCTTCTTCCGAGCTGTTGACCTGTACGATATAAATACCTTTCGAGGCATTGGTCACAGGCAGCAGGAAGGAAGTATTGCCATGGGGATGTAACGTCTGTTCCATCAACAGTTGTCCCGCCACTGTATAGACCTTCACACTGACAGGCTGGACAGGGGCGGTATTGAATTGCAGACTCACCTGTCCGTCAGCAGGACGGATGCGAAGGGCTGTTGGCTGATGACTGCTGATGGTCTGTATCCCCGTCGACTGTTTCAGGATCTCCACCACACCGGCATAGGCATCAATCAGTCCATGCCCATATTTATTATTAGGTGACACCCCTTCATCATCTATATGCTTACAGGTCTTCTGGAGTATTTCCTTTACCCTGTCTGGCGTCAATGTAGGGTCAGCCTGCATCCATAGGGTGATGATACCTGCCGCACATGGTGTTGCCATAGAGGTTCCAGACATTGCCAGCCAAGGATATTCCCGTCCCTTAAAGACAGTCTTCGTCACCATGCTTGTTCCATAGCTATCTTCACAGAAACTGTTTCCTGCGGATATGATATTGACACCTGGCGCTACCGCATCTGGCTTGATTCTTCCATCAAACGTAGGACCTTTCGATGAGAAAAAAGCAAGCGTCCCCTCTGGTGACCTCATTCCATAGCCTTCCTTCGTTTCACCTTGGCTATTGACATAACTGACTCGTCCATTCAATGCGCCTATGGTCACCATAGAAGGAAGCGTACCGGGCAAACCAATATTGTAGTCCATCCTCGCTTGGCAGAAACGAGTGTCTTTTCCCTCATGAACTTCTGGCATGTTAATGAAACTATACTCACCCAACACTTGCACCTTCTCGTCACCCTCGATAGCGAATGCCAAACCTTTATAGTCTCCGAGGGTTCCTATCTCATGGTCATTGATTCTGTCAGTGAGTGTATAAAAGGAACCTGTCTTCTCCAATATGATATGGTGACCGCGCATGACAAGACTGTCTGCAGAGAGATGCTGGGTGTCGAATAACACAGAATCAACCATTTTCATGTCTGTCATGGAGACAGACTTAGGGGAGAGACATTTCAACTTGAAGGGATGCTCACTCATCAGGAACATCTTACCTTTACTCGACTGATGCGTCATGACAGAGCCTGCTGTTGGTGTCCCTGCCGCTTTCTCCACATATAAATAATCATCTCCATCATTACCCGCGGCTGCCACCATCACCTTGCCCTTACCAACGAGCTGGCTCAACGCCTCTTCATACAATACTGCATCGTCAGGAAGGTGTCTGAAACCAATACTATAGGTGATGACACAGGGTTTTCCTATCTCATCAGCATAGTCAAAGATACGCTTCACCCGTGCCGTCTGGTCTGCCGAGTTGGCAAAATGGCTCTCCATGGCATTCTTTGAAGAAACAACAAAGATGTCAGCACCATAGGCTATACCCTTATAGTTGGTTCCATAACCGCTACCAGCAGCGATACCCAGACAATGGGTGCCATGATTCGCAGCATCACCAGAATGCTGCTTTGCCATCAGTTCTTCCTGTGTGAGATACTCACGCCCTAACACCGTCTTCTTCCCTATCGTCTCCTCATCGG
>Ga0326511_10000528_pt1 | contig 33541 bp, 64 predicted proteins | sample 0_2496_0518_D_FD_203701 | JGI IMG/M metagenome (GOLD analysis project Ga0326511, IMG submission 203701) | Bovine rumen microbial communities from UC Davis, California, United States - 0_2496_0518 | ecosystem: Host-associated > Mammals > Digestive system > Stomach > Rumen | place: USA...
ATCCCCGACGGGCTGAATTTAATCTCCGACGGGGGGGCTATATCTTTCAAACCATTCGTCGATATACTGCAATTTATTTTCGTCCGTCGCTTGCGCTCTTGCTTTGCAGATATCTTTTGGCGTGTCAATGAATATAAGCTTATCTGCACCGACCATGCTTTGCAAACGTTCTCTTTCGCCTTGTAAAGGATAGCCGCCGATTATATACGCATTATTCCACTTGCCGCGCCGTACTCTTACATTGTCAAGCAAAGTATCTCTGACGGCGAACACACTTGACTTTATACTGTTGGGCTTTTCATTCCCTGCGCATTTGTCAGCGCGTATCGCCGCCCATATCTTTTCAATATCGATTATCAGATCATTGTTGTTTGCGTTCTCTCTAACGAAAGTACGCTTACCCGCACATGGTGCACCGTATACAACGAAAACATTCTGCGTTTGTCTGCCGTTATATCCGAAACGTTCATGCACTTCATTATGACATTTGAAATGTAATAGCTGTATGTTTTCGGGATTTAAAGATATCATTACATCATCGACATTATCGTCCGTCAACTCTGTAATGTGATGCCCTATACAGTCATACGCTTTTAATATCGGCTTACCGCATTTCTCGCAAATAATAAACCCGTCTGCGTTTGTTCTCTCTGCCCTAAGATTTGCAATAAACGTTTCCCACTTACGGGATTTATAAAACGCTTGTAACTTTGGTGTACTCATGTTACCAATTATTTTCCTCTAGTGCTTTCTTCTTCATTTCCAGTTCTTCACGTTTGAAGTCGTCGGCTCTGGGGTCATTGCTCCAATTCTCTTTGTCGTAGTTCTTCAAACAAAGATTTAATGCCGCTACATCGGGCGCGGCGTATCTCTTGCGGCGTTCTTTCTTTGTGGTAACTAGCGTGTTGATCTCTTTGTCAAGTTCTTTGACTTCCGTTTCCTCATAGTAATGAAAACCCATAGCCCTATTTACAAGCGCACCGCGTAACTCTACGACCAGTTTTTCACGACCACTTTTCAAAAGTTCCGAAAATTCCTGCACTTCCGCTTTGTACTTGTTAAAAGTAGAGTATGCGACGTTAAGATTTGACGCTATTTGTTTTTCTGTCGCGCCGCTTTGCAACCACTTTGTAATATCATCAAATCGGGGTTTTATTCTTGTTTCATATGCGTTTCCGCGTCCTATCTTTGCCACAATATTCACCTACCAATCAAAAACGGAATTAACTGTATTTTACCGTCGTTTTATGGCTCTCTATCGGATTTGAACCGATATTCTCTATGCCTGTAACATAGCGTGTTTTGCCTTTTCCACTAAGAGAACCGCGCCCGTATCTTCGGGCTGTCTTTTATCGTTTTTCAACAAAAACGGAATTTACTTGTTTTTCAACGGCTTTTTGCCTTTGATGTGCGCCGCAAGTCTGCTTAGATCAGTTACATTTATTTTACCGTCGCCGTTTACGTCGCCGCGCTCAAACTCTGTGCTTGCTGTTGGCTTGCTTTCGGTCTTTGGCTTGTCTGCTTCATACTTCTTTTCTTCAACCTTTGCGGGTTCGGTCTTTTTGGCTTCCTCTTGCTTCTTAGGCTTTGGAAAACCATTAAAGCCGCCGCCCTTTATGATTGCAGGATAGTCAACGTAACAAAAGTCGTGATCTATATTGCCGCTTGTGCCGTTAACGCGAAATGTGCTTGTATTCTGCCACATTCCATAACTGCCGTTATAATTGCACTTGCTGTTATACTCTGCAATCCATAGTGCATACTTCTTTGCAGTGCTTGCGCCGATATACTGTTGTAAAGGTGCTCTGCTGATATAAAGTCCTGCGAAATATCCCGCCTTTTCAAGCGCACCGCAAAATATCTCTGTGATCTTACTACAAAATGCAGTACCCTTGTTAAACTGTGAACGCTCTTCAAGGTCGAAATAAAGCGGCATTTCAAAAGTCTTACCCTTTATCGCTTGCATGAATACGTCCGCTTCTTGCTTTGCGTCTGCTTCTGTCTGTGCGTATGAATACCAATACGCGCCCACATTCAGCCCCGCCGCTTTCGCTCTTTTATAGTTCCCCTCAAATGTAGGGTCTTTCTGCGAAATATACTTACCATATCCCGCGCGGAGAATTACAAAATTTATTCCCGCCGCCTTGACTTTGTTAAAATCAACGTTGTAACCTTGCCATATGGATACATCTATGCCCTGTGTAGTTGCCATTATATCCACCCGCTTTCCTGCATAGCTTTTCGCTTTTCCTCGACCGCCTTTGTGTCGTTTAGTGCTTCTGCAATCACGTTCGCGCTTATCTGCATCACGTTTTCGATTTCCTCAACGCTGTGACCGTAAATATGCGCCTTTATGATCTCGCTTTTTACTTCGTTGTTAATCTCTGTTATCATACTTTTTCACTCCCTCTTTTATTTTGTCGCTGATTTGTTCGTGCTTTGTGCCGAAATAGAATGAGATTATCACGGTAAAGATCGTAATAAACTTATCGCCGCTTATATCTCCGATAATTGACAAATAGCAGAATACCGCCGTTAATGCCAGTGTTACGATGCTTTTTACGGTAAGCAAACCCGATATTTTCTGTTTCATCGTGTTTCCTCTCTTGCTTCAAGGTCTGTTATTCTGTGATTTGCTACTGATATTTTTTCCTCTAGTATCGGTATACGCTCTGCAAAGTTGTTATGCCTTTCCACACGCTTTTCTAACTGTTCTATGCGGTAACTTGTCAGCTTCAAACCGCTAAAACTGCCCGCGAATGTGCCAATTATTGACGTTATCGCAAGTAATACATCACTATTTATGTTCATGCTATTATCCCCATATATCTATAAACGCCATTTGAATTAAAACCACAAAAGGGCGGTTTTACCCGCCCATTTTGCAGAAATAGAAGGAGGCCAACCGTGTAAATGGCTTAATCGCGGAAAGGATTTCCGCTGTTGGATTTGAACCAACGTTCACAGCTTCAAAGGCTGTTGTCCTACCCGCTGAACGAAACGGAATTATTTTCATTTGGTACAAAAAGGCGGGTAATAAGATTATAAAAAATCCACTACCCGCCTTTCTGCAAATCTCAAGGAGTATCAAATGAATGCCAGAAACAATACACACAGCTTTCTGTTTACATACACAGTATATCACATATTCGCCCGTTTGTCAATACCCTTTATGCAATTTGTGCATATTGCTGTATTTTGCATAGCCTTTTACTTCAATTTATACAAGCATTAACTTTTGCTTTGCTATGCTTTGTTCTCTGCATCTGCTTGTTATGTTTTATTTGCTCTGTATGCCATCAAATTTGCACCGTATGGCGTTTTAAACGCTTTGTAGTAAAATTACCCTCTGAAATTTAAAACGCCTTAAAAGTGCCTTATATTTCGTTCTGCGTTATTTCCATGCTGTACCCGCTTTTCTTCTGTCCTGTCCTACCATTTCAACGGGATAACCGCGTTCCCATATCCTTGACATTATCCGACGTATACGCGGGTCTGTCGGGTTTCCCGTTTCCTCTGTTGTCATATTGCTAGTAAATACTATTGGTTTCTTTGCGTTGTATCTATCGTTTATGATATTATACAGCACTTCAAACATATAGTCAGACTTTCTTTCGCTTGCAAAATCGTCCAAAATCAATAGATCATAGTCAAGTAATTTCTGATATGCCGCCGCTTTATCCTGTGCCGCGAATATCTCTGCTTCATAGTCTGCGCCCGTTCCCATTCTGACCGTGTAACCCTTATCGATTAATGCATTAGCTATGCAAGCCGCATAAAAGCTTTTACCCGTGCCGTATGTGCCATAAATAAACAACCATTTAGAGTTATTATTAAAGCTTCTGACATAACCCCGCGTTGTGCTTCCTGCTTCTGAATTTGGGCTATCGTCGTTTTTGAATACCATATCATGCATAGCTTTTGATTTAAAGCACTCTGCCCGCATAATAGGTGCATCACTTTTCTTTGCAAGCATCTGCATTTCTTTTTCGACTTTCTCGCGCTGTGCTTTATCGCAGATACAAATGCAGTTTACTTTCATGCCGTCCATGTGCTTTAGTGCGGGTGAATTAAAGTGCAATATCGTTTCTAGCTTTTTGCCGCATACTTTGCACCGCCTTAAACCGTCGTCCCCGATATACGTTAAGTTACCCTCATGTATTCCCGCCGCCTTTGCGCTTGTTTCTGCGAAAACGTCATATATTGCGCCGTTCATATCCATAACTTACACCCCTTTAAAGATCGTCGTCAAATTTCTCGTTGGGGTCAACCCCAAACGCTTCCATTGCTCTTAAATACTGTTCGTGTACCCTCTGCTGTCTTTCTTCTTCTGTTTCTTCTCTCTTTGGCTGTACGGGCTGTGAATAGTTCTGCTTACCGTTCTTGTTATCGTAATTGCCGTCAAGAACTTTACAGAAATTGCCGTCTTTCATAAGCCAATCAAAATTAGCACTCCAATTGTTGTTATTACGTCCTTTGAGAAAATCGCTGTTTTCAGCTTTTTCAAAAACTTCCTTTATCGCGTCAACGCCGTGTGTTCTTATTCTTGCGTTTATAGCTTTGCGCCTGTTCTCTGACATTGCCCTAACTCTCGGATAACTTTTGCAGATATCATGAAAAAGCTTTACTATTTCAGCGGGCTTTGTTTTCGGTTCGTCAACGCTAGTTGACATATAACACGTAGTGTTATTATTATCTCTCTCTATATCTTTCTCTATCTCTTTCTCTATCTCTATCTCTGTGTCACATTCGCGCACATTTCCGCACAATTGCGTCACACTCGCGTCACATTGTGACGTTTCAAGCCTTTTTGTACTGCTGTTTTCCCTTAATTTTCGCATTCTTTTTGCGCTTTCGCTCTCTTTGCCTATACAATCAACGGTTTCAGTAAGTACAAATGTATTGCTGTCGGTCTGCTCGATAAGTCCGCAATTTTGCAAGAAAATACAAGTTAACTTTACATTTTCGGGGTCTTCATCAATCTTTAAGGCGATTTCGTCTGTAAATGTATCCTCTATTCCCTCATATATTAACGCGCCCTCATTCTGTAAACTAAGTAACTGCATTTTTAAATATATGATCGTGAATATCTCACCGCCCGCAATTCTTCTTAGCTTCTTCATGCGGATATTATTAAAAAAATCTTCCTTTAGTTTAAGCCAATAATATTTTTTACCCATGTTATTTAGTCCTTTCTGTAAAGAAAAAAACCTCTGTATTCGGCATAGTCACGGATAGCCAAATACAAAGGTTTATAGCGTTATTATGTTGTGTCTAGTGTCATAGTGACCGTGACATCAACTATAACGCCGATATTTGTTAACATATATAGTTTAACATATTTTAACGTTGTTGTCAATGGTCTTTTTCACCTATTTTTCAGCGTCATTTTACAGCGTTTTATACAGTTTCACTGTCAATAACTGTCAAATTTTCAAGCGACGTGTATATAACGCCGTTCATCGTTTTCAGTTCGGCTTGATAGTAATATCTGCCCTTTTCATCTTTGCGGAATACTGCACCCGATAATATAAAATCGCCGTCAATATGTAGGCTCTCGCTGTTATAATGCACCTTTTTGTTTAGATTATCTTTTATTTCTGTTGGCTTCATTATTTATCATTCCTTTTCAAGTTTTTCCATACGCCTAAAACCACTAGCAAAATAAAAATGATTGCATATATCCATGTAGGGGTAAGCACCCACACCCAACGCCATGTTATTTTATCAAGCAGTTTCAGCGTTATAAGCACTATTTGCAATAAGCCTGTAAAGCCTATACCGTTATCATTGTTTTTCATTCGTTGTTTGCCCCCTCAATTATCAGTGTGCAACCGTATTCTTTGCCGCCGTATTCAAAACGATCAGTAAAGCCCGCTATATAATCATTGTTATCATTTATCAGCTTTCCCGCCTTTTGCAGTGCATCAAGTATAAACTTTTTACCCGCCGCAACATTGTCCTTGTCGCGCCTTTTGTTTGCTTCATGCCATATAAATGATATATGTACGGGCTTGTCTATCTTTGGTAACGATGCAAGTTGTGGTATTATCGCCGCTTCTGTGCTTGCTTTCATTTTTGCTCCGCAATGCGGGTTACGTCTGCAAGCTTCAATATACTCATTCAAACTCGGCAATTTGCCGCATATCTTTACAGTGATAAACGGGTCAGCGGGCTTTGACTTCTCGCGCTTCCAGCTCTCTGCCTTTGCTAGTCCTTGCAAATATCCCGCCCGCCATGCCTGTTCTATTTCGTCAACAGGCTTAAAATCCGTTGGTTTAACTGTTGGCTTCATTCTTTCGCCGTCCTTTCGCGCTCTATCCTGTCAAGTTGTCGCTGTAACTTGTACTCGATTTGCTCTTGAATATTCGTTGAAATATCGCCACATAATGACATTTCTATCTGTTCTATCATTATGCGAACGTCTGCAAGTTCACTTGCTAAGTCGTGCGTCCTTTCGATCACCTTTGCTATGCCGTCGCTTTCTTGCGCCCTCTCTAGCTTTGTTACTGCCTGTATCAGTTCGGCGCACTCTTCAACTAACTGCCGCCGCTGTTTTTTCTCTCCATAATGATTAAGGATTTTAAACGCCTTTACAATCTGCTCTTCTGTCATATTCATTTTATACACCCTCTTTCATTACGTACTTATGCAGTACGCCGCATTTATCGCGGTATTCTATCGGCTTCAAGCCCTTTCCTTCAAGGATTTTTTCGGCTTTCATCTGCCCGTCTATGTAGTCTGCTGTACTCTGATAAAACTTGCAACCCTCGCAAGCCTTAACGGACAACGCCGCGCAAATATCGTCGTATTCATCGAAATAGCATCTAGGTTTATTGTTTGTGTTTTCCATTTTCAACATTCCTTTCAATTTTCGTCTGTGTTTTCTGTGTTTTCTACGTAAAACCCAACAATTGCCGCCACACTGTAAGATTTTACGCGTTTGATTATCGAACACGGTTCGTTAAGATTTGCAAACCGTGCATACTTTTCGGCTTTCTCATAGCTATCAAACCATAATAGCGGCTTTTTGTCTGTGCCTTTCATGATGCCGTAACTTGTTTCACTCTTTAGTGCGTCCACTTTCGCCCTCGCTTTCTGATATTTCGTCGTATTCGTCGGGTGGTATGCCCTCGCGTAACATACAACCGCTTTTAGTGTATTTCCCTATATTTCTGAAAATACATCTTTCGCAACATTCGTCAAAACTAGCGCAATACTTTTTTAACCTCTTAGCCGCCTTAATTGCTTTCTTTTCTGTCATTGTTTTTCACTCCCTTTCTGTTATTATACTCGGTCTGTAATGGCGCTGTTTTTGTTTATCTCTTTAAGTATGGCGCGTATTATCCTGTCAGTATCAAATTTACCAACTTTCTTGAAATGAACATTTTTGAATAAATCGCGTTTGTAATACTTAGCATTATTATTCAAAGACCACTTGCCGTGCAAATATACAAGTTCATACCCGACCGCAAACTCAACCTTGTTTATTCCTTGACTTGCTGTATATGTATGGTCGTATATCATGAATGTTGGTAATGTAGCATAGCAATTTCTAAATATTGTACCTTTTTCAATTCTGTTTGTTTCCATTGTTACTGCTCCCGCCTATTCTCATGTAAGAACCTAGCGCGGTATCTATCGCCGCGCTTGCGTTCTCTGTCCGTCATTTCGTCGGCATATGTAATAACGCCCACTATCAGTGTAGCGAATAACCATATCACATACGCGCCTGTAAATAAGCATACGCCCGTTATTATTACCCATGATATCAGTAATAACCCGCATTTACTCTCGTTATCCATGCTTATACGCCCCCTTAGAACGGAACTCCATCATCACTCAATACATCTTCAAACTCGGATAGATCGCCCACGCTCTGCGCGTCGCCGTTAAATCCGTTGTTCTGCTGTGTCTGCTGTGGTGTCTGCTGATATTGATTAGCAAACCCGCCGCCGTTCTGATTAAAACCGTTGTTATTGCTGTCCTGTTTCGGTTCTCCCGTAAAATTAGCATTTTCTACAATCAGTTCAGTGATATAATGCTTTGTGCCGTTCTTATCTTCATAAGTTCGCGTCTGTAAGCGTCCGTCAACCGCTATCATGCGCCCGCGTGAAAACCACCTTGAAATGAACTCGGCTGTTTGCCGCCACGCTACGCAGTTTATAAAATCGGTCTGCTTCTCGCCGCCGTCCTTTGAATAGTTACGATCTACGGCGACCGTAAACTGTAAAACTGCTGTGCCGCTCTGGGTCTGCCTTACCTCTAAATCGTGGGTTATGCGTCCAAGAATTATTGCTTTGTTGAGTGCCATTTTCAAAAACCACCTTTCATTATCACAAAGTTAATTACCATGTACACGGCAAAAAGCCCGATAAAAATAGCTGTACCCGTGTTACAAATTTTGTCTGCCTTGCTTCTTTTCTTCATTTTGTACCGTCCTTTTTTATTTCTTCTCTGTAACCGAAAACTTTTAATATCGCGTCTGCGGTTACGCCCGCTTTCAGCATTTCCATTGCATTGTAAAATGCCGCTTCTGCCTTTGCTTTTGCTTCAATCAGTGTTATTAACTGACTTACCTTGATTTCAACCCGATCATCGGGTTGAAACGCTTCAATAAATCCCGCCATTTCTAACCGCCTTTCAGTTCCTTAGTGCTATCAATGCAATAACTGTAACCCATGTAACAATTAACGCCGCATAATAAAGCACTACACGTTTTTCAAGATTCTTCTTTGATTTCTTCAAGGTTCTTTACCTCTCTTTCAATGTATTCATTATATCACATTTTGATACATTTTGCAATATTTTTTATAAAAAAATCGGGCGTAAATATAGCCAAACTTTCTACGCCCGAATTGTTTATTATATATAATTTTTACCGAACACTTCAACGAATTGTTCGACCGACCAATTGTTTTCCTGCATAGCTTTTTCTTGACCGTATTTATGTAAATAGTCGGCGGTTTCCTTGTTTTGATGTACACTATACTCTGATTGGGTATGACAATTCCTACATAATAACACTGTAAGTCCGTATCTATCGGATATCTGTCTGCGTCCTCTGCCTTGAAAAATGTGGTGTACTTCCAGTTTGTTGTAATCCGTTTCCGATCTACCACATAAAAAGCATTTTCTGTAATTCATCATTTATTTACCCTCTTTGCTGTACCTTGTATTCCATGCCGCCGCCGCCTGTTCGGGCGTGTCGTATGGTGCGGAATACGTTTTGCACTTGATGCACTTAGCGTAAAATTTACCCAAATATGCATAGACTTTCGATTTGCCGCCGCAAAATGGGCAATTTTCTATTTTAATGTTCATATTAACGCTCATATTTCGCCCGCCTTTATATGCCTAACTCCCGCGCCTTGTATTCTGTCAGTTTATCACGCGCCTTTTTTATCGCCTGTTCTCTCGATACAGCGCATACAAAAACGCTGTACTTTTCCCACCAACAATTAATCTCTTTTATTTCCGTGTCGTTGTCTGTTAATTCGTCTTTCATGTTTTCGCACAAATAGCACCGTTTTAATTTATAATCATTGTCAAAACTAATACGGTACACTGATTTTTCAGCACTCCAATTATCCCAACTTTCAAGCTCTATTACGTGGGCTTTGTTTTCTTCGTCGTCGGCATTAAAAAAATTTGCAATTTCTTCGGCTTTTTCTTTTATCGTGCATATAGTCAATAAATGATATTCTTCGTACTCTCCCGCCATTACTGCATAAAATTTATCCATATTTTACCGCCTTTCCATAAATCGCCGCATTATCATGTTGTTAATGCTTTTGCCGTCAACGTTTATTGACGGGTTATTTTTCGCCCACTTCGTTTCATCTTCCGGTTCTTCGTCTAACTCATACACCGACGTTTTGTCAATTGTCTTTGTTGGCTTATCAACTATGTTAACTTTGCATCTTACTGCCTTACCGTCAAGCAATTCTTTTATCATAGCCACTTGATAAGATAGCGCGGGCGCGTTTGTAGTCTTTTCGATAAGTTCAGCGGCGTTCTCATACTCTGCAAGCTTGATATACCGCAAATCTGACATATTCGGTTCAATGCCCGCCTGCTTCAAGCCCTCGCAGTTACTTTTGAGGGCTTTTGCAAGTTCTTTATCCGTCAATCTCTCCACTGTTCAAACCCCCTATTTTCCATTTCAAGCACTCTTGCGGTATATTTAATTATCATCGTATTTGATATAGCGTCGTACATTTCGACGCGGTTAAAAAGCCCACTGTTTATGATCTCATACCCTATACCATGCGCCGCGCGGTCTTTTTCCCATTCGTTATAATCGCTTAACCTCATATCATCTTTAGGCGTGCTTATTGTAACGCACACTTGCTTGTGTGTATATCCCGTCTTTGTCAGTGCGATTTCACGCGGCTTTACGTCGGCAGGGTCAACGCCGCCCAGTTTCTTTACTATCCACTTTGTAAATTTATTCATGGTTTTACCTCGATTTCTGCCGAAAACTCGGCGGCTAAGTCTATGCCGTATTTTTCTTTGATGATTTGCAAACATTCAAGCCCGCTAAACTTATGATGCATGAGTGACGGGTTATCCATTAAATCCTTTGTTTCATGCAATAGATCAGCGAACTTTCGCAAGCGTCCTGCACCCCAGTTTAAATTTGTCGCAAGCGTCCAAAATACAGTACCCAACAATTGCGCCGTGATATCGTTTGCGCACTCGGTAAATATCTGTTCTCTGTATTCTGACATTGCTTTGTTGGCTTCTTGCTTCTGCCTGTTAGTTAGTCTGCTGTGTGCTTTCATTGTTTCAACTCCCTGTCAAAATATTTATGCCACTCAATAGCCTGACCGCACGCGGGGCAATAGTCGGGTTCGTACTTGCTTTCAAGTTCATTATCGCAAGCGGGGCACAAAATTATAATTGGTTCATCACTGCCGCCTTGCTCATATATCGGCGGGCGCGGCTTTCGTCTGTTCATAGCCCTTAACGCCGCTTTTAATGCTTCCTTTTCGTCTGCATTGTCTGATTTTGATATCATAGTATGTATTGTTTTTATCTTCTTATCCATCGTTTACGCCCCATTCTTGCAAGAGTTTTTCAAGCTTCTCCGTGTCTGCCGTTTCAATGCCGAAAATTTCACAATCTTGCACAATCAAATTTATTAATCTGCTCATTTGTGCCGTGTCGTATACGCTTGAACCATAGTATAAGATCACGTTTGTGCAACCTTGCAAGCGTGACGGGAATGTGTCATAAACCCACCCCAAACGATTAAACGACCATTGTTTGCACAGTGCGTCAACCGCTTCATTTTTCACGCATACGGTCTCCGAATTGCCGCCGATCTCTTTAATGTAGCTTTTGTAAATTTCCTCTTTCGCCATACCCGTGACCGCCGCTAATTTGTCAAGCAGTAGCCAGCAAAAAGCGTTTGCGTCAAGACTTCGCTTTTTCTTCACTTCCTTGATTGTCAAGCTATATTGCTTGTTAGCTTCTAAGCTGTCAATATAGCTTGCAATCTCGGCAATGACTTTTATTCGGTCAGCGGGCTTAAATTTTATTTCCCGCATTACTTCTTTTTACTCTGCAACATATTATAGGCTTTTTTTGCCTGTTCTGCTGTCAAATCCTGCACGGCGTTCACTTTGAAAAATGCAAGAAATTTCGCCGTGTCTGTGTTGGTTTCTGCTATTAATCGCGTTATCGTTTCAATAACTGTCTGTGATGCCGCTGTATTGCGCTGTGTGGCGTTCTGCGCCGCCGTCCGTCCGTTTACCCTTGTATTATTTGCGGCTTGCTGTGCGGGCTGTGCGTTCGCTTGTGGCGCATTGTTATATCCGTTTGCATATTTGCCCTCGCTGTCAGCACTCCAATATATATCTGCGCCCACGCCCAACGCCTTACAAGCTACCGAAATAGCGTCCGTTAATGCCATTTTATAACATTCGTCCGACGTGTAAAGCCCGTTCTTTTCTGCCGCTATAAACGACGCGCCGCCCGTGCCTTGTATTGGCTTGCTCCATTCGTTATCATATCTCACATATAGATTTATGTTACAAAATGCAGATATTTCACCGCTCGCGCCGTTTTCCGTCCACTGTTTTACTATATCATAGTACCAACCAAAACCCGCCGCGCCGAAAATCTCTGTAAGCGTCTTTATTCGCCACATTGGGTTTATATCGGTCTTACCTCTTAATCTGCCCGCCTGTATCTGCCTTTGTGCTGTCTGCGGAACGCTTTGCACTTGCTTGTATATTTCCATGTTTTCCATGATCTAACCCCCGTTATTACTTTATGCTTATGCTTATATCATCTATCAGCTTTGCGCCCTTGACTTCTTCACCCGCCTTTATAGCGCGTTTAATCGCCGCTTTGTCGGGTGTTGGGTCAGAATACTTTACAAAATCTTCGTTTAGTTCCCAAATGTCAAGCACTTCGACTTTGCTTGTTTTTCTAAAACTTACCTCTGCTTTCTCGGTCTTGAATTTCTGACCGTTCAACGCATTTTTTAGCCATTCTGTCAAGCTTTCGGCTTTACGTTCTGCCGCCGCCTGTCTTTCTGCAAACGCCTGTTTTTCTGTCTTGTACATTTCCGCGTCTGCTTTCAGATTTTTGATATATAACGCCACATTTTCAAGCTTTGTCTGCCTTTCCATTTGCAAGGCTTCAAGCTGTTCACTGTTTGTGATTTCTCCCGTGTCGGGGTCGATGCAATTCGCCATACATTCAAGTATTTTTTCGTCGATCTCATACAAATTAGCCATTTTTTTCCGTTCCTTTCCTCATGCAGATATCGGGATATTCGCCGTATACGTCAAAAAAGTATTCCCGCGGGTCTTTGTCTTGCGGTACGTCAAGGGTATAATAATAAGTATTATACCCTGAACTAACCACAAAACGCCATTCAGTGCCGCGCTCTTGCGTGTTATCGTACATTGTTTCGCCTTTCGTCCTCTTTCAGCACAGTTATCAGCATATCTAAACGCCCTAACGCATAGCCGATCTCTTTAACGTCTTTTACGTTTTTCATCAAATTGCTTATGCTGTCAAGCTGTCCTAATACCCAATTTTCAGCGGGCTTTGTGTCAGCGGGCTTTATAGTTGGTTTATTCTGATTTGTGCGCCCACTCTCTTTTAGTATGCGCTTCACTGATGTAAGTGACGCTCCAGTGAAAGAAACTATATCATTTAGCGTATACCCGCTATCACGCATTGTTATAATGCTGTTCTTCGTGTTCTCGGTTATACGCTGTCCGCGCATATGCTTATTAACTGCCATTGCGGGCGCGGGTGTTGTTTCCTCTATTGGCTTCAAGCCTAACGCAATTAGTTTGTTGCGTACATCTAGCGGGCTTCTTCCCAGAATATCCGCGCTTTCTTCAACGCTCCACCCGTGACCGTGCTGTGATTTCAAGCGGTTTATTTCTTCATTCGTCCACATTTTCAACACCCCTTTCTGCGTCTGCTATCAGATCATACAACACTTTATCCTCTTTGGGTAAATATGTGTCATTCCTGTGCATGGCTTTGAGTATCTCATATCTCACTGCCATTTCATGCAGTTTATTATATTCTGCCTGTGTGATCGTTATTGTTCTTTCGTCCATTTTTCATGCCTCTTTCTTAGTCATTGTCTTTGGTTAATGCCCACATTTTTTCATCTGGGATATTAAACGCGGTTTGCAGTGTCTGCCAGAACCAAAACCCGCCGCCGCGTGTTCCTGCTTCGATGCCCGCATACGTTGCGCGGCTACAATGTAGTTTATCAGCCATTTCAAATTGATTTAAACCGCGTTCAACGCGAAAAGCCTTTAATTTCAATCTTTTTCCCACGTTCTCACCCCTCTTTTACTTCCATAACCTTGACTTGCTTCATCGTAGAATACCCACCCAGTGTATCACCAACGGAGTTATATTTAACGTCGTTACTGCCGTTAAAATATTTGTGTACATCACTCATATTATAAAAACTTCCCTCATATGGATATTTCCAGCCAGTGTTATCAAGTATTTTACCGTTCTTTATTTCATATATATGCCCGCTTTTAAATTCGTTATAACCATCAATTACAAATATCTTTGTATTCAGTGGCTTTAACTCTTTTTTGGGCTTCGGCTCTGCAGGCTTTGCTGTCAGCCTTTCAAATGCTATCTTTGCGCCCGTTTCAAACTTAAATGCATCTTCTTTACTGCACGTTGAAAAAGCTTCTTTGATAAGCTTGTGACCGTCATACAGTGCCGCGCGCGTTATTGTTCCGTCGGTCGTTATAACGATCTTGTTTTCATTCTTTACCGCTTCAAGTAAGCTTTCGTCCCAATCACACGGAATGTTTTTCAAGCGATAACAAACGCGGTGATTACCATAAAAGCGAAAACTTGTTATTTCTGAAATATCTCCGCTGTATCTTTTCATACCAGATACATAGCCGATATTTGCACGACCGCTATTGTCAAGCACTTTCACCTTGTCGCCAATATTAAATTTTGGATTTCCCATGTTTAACCACCTTTCAAAGTTTCGGGTTTGTTGTTTTCTATGTTCTTATTATAGCACAAAATGATACATTTTGCAATAGTTTTTGTTGTTTTTATCTGTAAAATGTATCACAAATTTTACATTGAATGTTTGTTCAATGTGACTATTGACAATAAAAGCGGGCTTTTACGCCCGCCTTTCGTGATCTGTATTATTTACTGTAAAATATACTGTCTTTCAATCAAACTTTGTCCCGTAGTATACTTTACTATGATATTTGCGCTAATGTATTCAAAACCTTTATTTAAATAGTTTTGTCTGATAAGTATTTCTAAGTCGTGCATCGTTTCACGTTCGCCCGCCCACTTTCTACGTTTGCCCTTTTTAGTGCTAATGTACAAAGTATATCCGATGATATCACCAGTGTTATTTACAGTGTGATTTGTTTTTTCTTTGATGTTGTAATTCTTCATAAAATAACCGTCCTTTCAAGCTTCTTCGTCGAAAATATAGTCTGTATATTCGTCCAAATCCTCTATATATATGTGTTCTTCGTTTCCGTCGTCGTCTGTTATGATACCTTTCATGCTATCCCAGTATCTTTCAGCCTGTCTTTCAGTTTCAAATTTCTTGATCTCTCTGCCGTTCTCTGTGATTATCCTGTACATATTTCATACCGTCCTTTCTGTGTTTCAAGGTTTGTTTCCCTTGCTGTGATTATATTATAGCATACTTGCACAACTATGTCAATACTTTTGTTGTAAAATACTGCACAAACTTTGATAGCTTTACTTGTATATTTTTGCATAATAAAAGCCCCCGAAAATGACGGGGGCTAATTCGTTATATTGTGTTCTTTGCTATGTTTAAAGATCGTTTCCAGATATCATTGAAATTAACGCCGCTATATCCATTATTTTTGCAGAACTCTTTACACTCGTTATACGCTTTGTTTCTTTCGGCGTGCTTTGCATCATAGCCATAAAGTTTCCATAGCTTATGTATTCTAGCAATACAGAATTTTATGCAATCGCTTCTTTTGTATGTTCTCATGGTTTACCGTCCTTTCAATCTCGGTTATTGGTTTGTTCTGTGTTTATTATTATACATTCACTTTATGAACGTTTCACGGTCAGAAGTGTAAATTATCTCTAAACTTACACTTTCATTAGCGTTTTTATTTTCGTTTTTCATTTTTCGATTTTTCGCATAACATAAACATAATAATAACTATAATTTGTAGTAGTAGTATTATAGGCTGTTGAAAGTGTTGAAAACTCTTTAAACGTCGCAAAATAGGGCTTTTTCAAATGCAGATTTTTAACAATTCGTTGTTGAAAGATTGTTGAAAATTCTTGATAACTTTAATTGCGTAAAGTTATCAACATTGTTGAAAACTCACTTTTGTTGAAAGTTTGTTGAAAACATAGCTTTGCAATTGTTGAAAACTTTGTTGAATGTGTTGGTAACTTTAATATAATAAAGTGATTTCGGCAGCGGGCTTTTGATGCAGTGACTTTGTATGTGCCGTCGCTTTATAATTTGCGCCGTATGCCCTCAAATTTGCGCTGTGCGGCGTTTTATTGCTTTCGTGGTCTAATTTACCATTGAAATACAAAACGCCTTAAAAGTGCCTTGTATTTCGTTCTGTGATATTTACAGAGTTTGTTTGCGTGTGTTGTCTGCTTCACTGTGTATAAAATCGCTTGCAAGGCGGCAAATTTGCCCGCTATGACGTTTTGAGGGTATACCCCTACAAACTACCCTATAAAAAATAAAAGCCCTCTAAGGGGCTTTATATTTCGTTATATAGAAATTAGGTTAAGTGCCTAAATTTCATCATCGTTTCAGTAAAGCTCGTGCTTGCAAATACTCTCTTTCCGTCGGCGTTGAATATCTGATATACGGGTGCTGTATATCCCGTGCAATTACGTTCTATGTATTTGTCTTGCGTTTTATATACAGAAAAACCGTTCTTTTCATCAAGCCTATACCAAACGCCGCCGCGCTTCAATGTCATTTCGGCATATATGTCAAGTTCTGATCTCATTTTCTTACCCTCTTTATCGCGTCAATTAATTCCTGCTCTTGCGCATATTCCAATGATACGCCCGTGAACTTTTCCAACTCTATTGCTATTTCCCACGGTGTAAAGCCTATGAACCTATATTCGTTTACGCTCTTTATCTGTTTGTAGATCGTGATTAATGCTTTTACCTCTTTATTCATGTTAAAACCTCATTTCTCCCGCGGATTTCCCGCCGCGGGGCGGGTGTTTTGCTTATGCAGTTTCTGCAAGCTTTATCAGTTCGATCGTGTGCGGGTTATAAGTCATTTTAAAAGCTGTGTCAAAATCAATCTGTTTTAATGTAAACTCTATGATAGCGTTTGCAAGTTCTTTTCTGATTTCGTATTCTGCTTTGTATGCATCATCAAACGCCTTTTCAAGTTCTGCGCTTTCTGGGTTCTTTTCGTACTCTCCGTCAATCCTGTTGCTTTCTGCTATTGCCTTTTCAAGTCTTTTTACGATCTCTTTCATTGTGATTACCTCTTTCAGATTTATTTCAGCGGGCTTTCGTTTCCCTTACTGTAATTATATTATATCATACTTGTATAACCATGTCAATACTTTTCAATGTAAATAATTTATGAACTTGCATATAAATAAAAAAGCGGGCTTTTATGCCCGCTTCTCAAATGCTCTTAACCAATTGTCGGTCATTCTGACAATTTCGTGCGTTTCTGCTAGTTTCTGCATAGCCGCCCCGAAAACGTATGTATTTGTTACTTTGTGCGGGTATATTTCAATTATACCCTTGTACTTTCTTTTCATTACGCCGCTTTCGATAGCTTTGTCAATTATGTTTTTCATGTTACCGCCCCTTTATTTGAGAATTTTCTTGTTTTCTTCAAGCTGTTTTTCAAGTTCTTTGATTTGCTTTTGTATTCTTTCTATTTTCTTTCTGGCGTTGTCACGCTCTCTAATTTCAAAATTTCTTACTTCAATTTTTACTATCAAAGCTTCTAATGTAATTGGTTCTGCGTTAAGTGCGTGACCTCTGAATGTTTCTGTTTTCATCATATCAAAGTTATACGCCATACAGCTTTCAACGCTGTATTCTTTTTGCCCGCATATTCCTAAATCAAGTATCTTGTGTTCTGCACTCATTTCGCTTTCGGCTTCAACCTTTGTCAAATAGTCAACGCCCTTAATTCTTGCAATTACCATGTAATTTTTCATAATATTTACCGCCTTTCGTGGTCTGTGTTGTTCTTTACTGTATCTATATTATAGCATAGTTATACAAGTATGTCAATAGTTTTGGCTGAAAATAATGCACAAACTTAGCGGGCTTTTTTATAAGTTTTTGCACAAATAAAAACCGCCCGTAATTGGGCGGCGTGATCTTATTTGTTTAGTGCTTCAACGGCGTTCATTATGTACCTTGTAAGGCTTTCGCCGTTTTCCTCTGCTTTTGCTTGCCATTCAGCTTTCAAGCCTTTCGGGATAGCTAGTATAATACGGTCGTATACTTTAGCATTGTATCTATTTTTGACCGCGCTCGATGTTTTACTCATTCTATAAACCTCTTTTCTTGTTATCGTGTAGCGGGCTTTTATGCCCACTTTGCTTTAGATTTCAATGTATTTCGTAAAATCGCAAAATATTTTGCTATTTTCAAATGTATCAATTTCTTTGATTGTCATACCGTCATACGCCGCTATGTGTCTTTCTGCAAGTTCTTCGGTGTTAAACTCTGTGATAAAATCGTCTGCATCGTACATCTCGCCGCCTGAAATTGCCTTGCGTATGATCTCGGCGTTTTCTTCGTCGGTATCAGCTTCAAGGGATACGGGTAAATTATATTCACTCCAATAATACCACTTGTTGCCGTCTGTGATTAAAACTCCATAGCCGCCGTTGTCTCTCTGTAAATACATTTTTCTCATTTTGATTACCTCTTTCAGATTTTATTCAGTAAGTTTCGTTTCCCTTACTGTAATTATATTATATCATACTTGTATAACTATGTCAATACTTTTTATTGTAAACAATTTGTGAACTATAAGCCACAAAAAAAGATAGGCGGCATATCTGCCGCCTTGTTCATTATTCGCTCTCTTTTTGCTTCACAAACTCTTTGTATTTGCGCGTATACTCATAGCTTTCTTTAAATATTGCATTTACTGCATTGTACAAACGCGGTTCATACTTCTCAATGATCTGTAATTCCTTTTCAAAATCTCTACCAAACGGACAACCCGCACACCCTGTACGTTTCAATCCGTATTCAGTATAGCACGCCGAATGTTCGATATTGAAAAACGTTTCATAATCTGCCTTGTCACTGCCTTTATACCAAAATATTGGTCTGTATTCGTCGCAAGCATCGTCATACTCTGTAAAACAACTCGGTATACTCGAACGCGCGCCGCCCTCTGCTTTGCGTACTCCGACAATTGACAAATCTATTTCATGGGCTTTTTTATATCCTTTTGCAACGTCTTTCTTTGCACCATTACAACACTTGTTTGATATTTTAAATGTTGGTGGGTTCTCTATCATAAATTCCTTTAAATACTTATTGTAGCTAATATTAAATTTGCTTTTATCGCCCCATTTGTTACACCACCAACGCAAAGCAACTTTGCACTTTGGGTATTTTTTGTAAAGCGTTTCAAAATCTTCGTTTTCCCATTTGAAATTGTGGGCTTGTAAACGTTCTATGTATTCGCTAACTTGCTTTGATAAGAACGGCAAACCATATTTTTTACAACCTAGCGGAACGGGCATTTTTGCCTTTTCGACTTCGATTTTTATATTGTACTTTTCCTCAAGCATTTTCAAGTGTTGTTTTGTTGCTGTGTACTCAATGCCCGTATCAAAAAACACATAGTGCATCTTTTCTTTATTCTGCTTTCTGATCTTAGTTGTTAAATCTAAAATTATGTCACTGTCTGCGCCGCCGCTAATGGATATCATAACATTTTTATCCCTATAATCACGATTTAATTTATCGTCGCAAACTACATAACTTTCATACACATTTGCATTGTCTGGCAAGTTTCCAAAATCTACATCATACATTTAGATCATTCCTTTCACTTGATTATGCCCGTTTTTATAACTTTGTTTTTATATATTTCAGCGTATTCGCCGCCGTTTAACTTTTTGCCTGTTGCAAGTTCAATATTTAACTGCGCATCAAATCTGTTTTCGCCTTTTGAGAAATATTCTTTTCCGTTCTTTCTAAATCTGTACATCATGTTCATATTAATACCGCCTTTCAGATTTTCAAGGGTTTTCTGTTTCCCTTGTTCTGATATTATTATAGCATACTTTTGCAAGTATGTCAATACTTTTCTTGAAAAATATTGTACAAATATAGCGGGCTTGTTTTGTGCAAAATAAAACACCTTGCATATAATACAAGGTGCTTTGTTGTTATGTGGTTTCCCAGTTTGACAAAGTCGGGTGTACAGCATAGCCGCCCGCGTCTTGTACTTCGGTTACTTCGGTTACGTATGCCGCCATGTTCACGCCATACCCGTTTTGTACTATCACTTTGTCGCCTAGTGTGTAGTCGATGCCGTAACGTGATTGTGTGCTGTAACCTATTTCGCCCATGAATGTTACAACCTCTTTCATTGTCGCCAAATTCTCTTGACCGAAATTTGCAAGTATGCGCTCATATGCGCTAGTTGAAACAGAACTTGCTTGCGTTTTACTGCTTGCGTCTATCCACGTTTCACGACGTTTTAAACCCGTCGGCGGGTTATCTGTCGGAGTTGGAATGATCGTTTGTGTGCCGCTTATCCTTTCGCCTGATACGTATGCAAAATTTGCCGTGTTCTGTCGGTTATTTTCGTATTCGCTATTTGCCAGATTGTTATATTCGGGCGAAAATATAACGGCGTTTACCGTGTTTTGGTTATACGTTCTGTCAACCCCAACATATACGCCGAAAACTAGCTTTGCAATACTGCGGTTATATCTCACAGCAAACCCGTAATTGTACGTTTTCGCAAGTTCTGATATTTTGTCAAGTATGTTGTCGCCCAGTATCTGAATGTGATCTATTGTGTCAGATAGACCACTTGAACCGCCCATTGTAACCAAGTCAATGCGCCTTTCTTCTGACGTATTCGCGCCAATAGATGAGGTTACAAGATATCTTATCAAAGCTTCTGCATTAACGTCTGAATATTCGTATAAATGATTTGCAATACGCCTTGAAAGTATGCTTTCGGCACTTCTGCCTGTTATCGTGATTATATCGCCGTTTTCTGCGTCCGTCGTTAACTTGATATCCTCGCAGATCATCACGCTTGCGCTGTCGTCGCGGGTCAAATAGCACTCGTTATTCACTAGCAAGTTAAATGTTTCTTTGTCTGCCTGTAACTGTATCTCAAACTCTCCTGCTTCATTGTAACGCTGTACCCAGATAATAGATACAGCGTTGTCAATGATCTTACACGGCGTGATTTCACCCGCCTGTATGATGTTTAGTGTTACTGTCATGTGCTACACCCCTAAATATTGGTTTGTGTGCGATATTGTACCCGATATATATTGTGCCGTGCTGTTTGTTGTTGTTATACTAAATGCATTGTCGCCAAATTTCACTTTTAACCATGTTGAACCGTCCGACAAATATTTAAGCAGATTTATTGTGCCGTAATTGGCGCGCCTACACTCTGCGCGTAATTGTCCCGCTATCGTGGAAATAATTATTTCGTCGCCGTGAATAAAACCCGACGTAAAGCCCATATATTCCCCAGTGAGATAATTTGTTATTTTTAAACCTTGCACAGCATTACCCGTCAAGCTGTCAGAAATTAACAAACGTATATTTACGCCGTCTTTAATATCTCCGTCGTTCCTAAAGCCGCCGCCAACTGTTACATCAATAGTGCTAATATTACGGTCTTGCCAGTACGGGTTGGGGCAAATAATGCTTATTGTGAATGTTTGCGGATTTTCGCCAAAACTTCCATCTATGCTCTCAACATAGCCATTTATAACAACGTCCCTTAGTGCGGTTTTAAACCTAAAATCAATAGCATCACCAATCGGAAAAAGCTGATAAAGCCTTTGCCTGTTCATTTCGATATTTCCGCGCGGTACTACTGTTAATACGATATTTCGCGCGTCAACGTGCGACGAGTTGAAAAACCCGCCGCCCACTGCTACGCTTGACGTTATATTTACATCTGCTTTGGGTGCTCCTATGCCCTCAATTTCAGCGATTGAAAACCATTCACCTTGTTGTGTCAAATCAACCCAATCTGTGTAACGGTCATTGTGTACCAACAAATGATACATATATGTTTTCACGATCTACACCCCTTTCACGGCGCGTATAAGGTTCTTTGTCTGCCTGTAAATGTCATATCGGCTTAGTGCTTTCGGGCTTGTATTGTTCTGTGTGAAATTATACACAGTGTCGCCGCCCTTGCCGCTTGCGCCGCCAATAGCGGGCATTTCATTAGCAAGTAAACGCGCTATTTCTTTCAATCCCGCTTTGTTTCTTTCAAGCGGAATGACGGCTTCTTTTCCTGCTTCACCGATATTTGCAAGCATGGATTTGTCAACAATACCGCCCTTTGCTAGTCGTGGTAACTCAACATATCCCATATGACTGATATTAACCCCCGGAATTTTGTTAATTACATCTAGTGCGCCGTTGATTGCGTCGGGTACTGCGTTTATCGCATTTTCTACGGTTTCAAGTACTGCATTTATAGCTGACTTAAACGCGCCGCCGATTGCATCACCGACTTTTGTTCCTATGCTTGTAAACTTGCTTTTAATCGTATCCCAGATGCCGCCGAAAAAGTCGCCGACTGTTGAAAATACGTTTTTAATATTCGTCCACGCGGTTTCAAATGTGGTTTTAAACCACGTGCCAACGCTTGTAAACTTGCCTTTTATCGCAGTCCATACGCCCGCGAAAAAGTCGCCCGCCGCGCTCCAAACACTCTTGATATTTTCCCACGCCGTCGCAAATTCTTCTTTGACTAATTCCACGCCGTCCCACGCAGATTGAAAGAACTCTGCAACCGCTGTTATTGCAGTTTCTACCGCGCTTTTTATGGTTTCCCATGCGCCTATAACCCAGTTACGAAAATCCTCGTTTGTATTCCATAGTGTAACAATTGCCGCTATCAAGCCCGCTATTGCCGCCACAATTAACCCGACGGGGTTTGCTGACATAACCGCCCACAAACCAGTGAACGCAGTTTTAAGTGCTGTTACGCCCGTTGTCGCCGCTACAAATACGCCTATCGCTGAACCTATGCCAACGATCACGCTTGCAACTGTGCCGCCGTTTTTGGATATCCACTTAAACCCCTTTTCAATAGCGGGAAAAACTTTGTCTATAACTTTTTTTACCCCATTTAAAGCCGATTCAATTTGTGGTGAATGCTTTGTTACTACTTTGTCTATAAGGTCAGCCGCCGAAACTTTCAAGCGTTGTATGGTTAATTGAGTTTTTTTAAGGCTTGTTTGGGTCTGTTCGTATGTGTTTACAACTGCACCGCTTGCATCAAGTGACGACTTTGTTAAATCTTCAAAAGACAAACTGCCTGTTTTTATCGCACTATATATCTGATCGCCAGACTTTCCGAAAACATCATAAGCCGCCGTTAAACCATCAACGCCATTTTCACCGTTTAATATAGCGTTCTGTAACTGCTTCAAGGATTCGTTAAGGTCAAGCCCGTTTTCGGCACTGCTTTTCAACGCTTTACGCATACCATTTAGCACGGTTTCTGAATTTGCGCCCGATTTTTCAAGCTGTCCCATAAAAGACAACGCTTGTTCTACGGATAGCCCCATTTCTTGAAACGCCGCCGAATTTGATATAATGCCGTTGGTTAACGTGCTTGCTTTTACGCCTGTATTCTGTGATACTTTCGCCAATGCGTCAAGGAAACTTTCAACATCTTCAATGCCCAAACCATAAGCAGACATAGCTTTTTGCGTATCATCAACCGCAGATACAACATTTTCGCCTGTGATATTGGCATATTTTAAATACAATGTTGATAAATCCTCTAGTTTATCCCCGTTTATACCAAACCTTGTGTTAACCTCTCCAATAGCCGCACCGATATCGCCAAAATCTGCAACTATGTTTTTGCTAACATTTTTATAATTGGCTTGTAACGCTTGCGCGTTTTCGCCTGTCGCTCCCGTTGCTTTTATAAGCGCGTCGCTTCCCGTTTCCATATCTTTATAGGTGCTAACTGCTGTCTTGCCAAGATCAACAAACGCGGATATAGCTTTTTTTATTCCACTTGCAATTAAATCAGCCATTACACCTTTAAGCGTGGTAAAACCATCACCCGCTTTTTTTATATCTCCGTCCGTGTCAGATATTGACGTATTGAGTTTGTCGGTGCTATTTGTGGTTTGTTTTTCGTCGTTTTGTACTGATTCAAGCTGTGACGCATATCTGTTTAATTGCCCGCTTGCGTTTTTTACTGCTGTATCTTGATTTACAATTTGGACGTTTAAACGCTCAATTGCCGCCGCGTTTTTGTCCTGCGCGGTTTCTGCCTTGTTTAACTCCTGCAAGTACTTCTTTGCTTCTGCGCTGTTCTCGCCGTACTGTTCAGCCGCTTGCCTGTACTTGTTTGTAAGATCAGCTACAACGTCCGCGCCGCTTTCCTGCGCCTGTACTAATCTTTGTAATTGAGATTTCAGTGCGTCAAGCTTTGATTTTTCCGCGTCAACGATCTGGCTTTGCTTTTGCATCTTTGCCGCTAGTGTATCAGCGGTTTCCGCGCCTTTTTCCATGCCCGCGGATATATTTTTCATTTCGGCGTTTAACAGTTTTATTGTGTTATTCGCCGTTGTTATGTTCTTTTTTAGATCGGAAACGTCCACTTTAAACTTCGTGGTTACATTCTCGTTATCATTCGGCATAAAATCACCTACCTATTAATACCAATCATCATTCTTTGCGGGTCTGTATGTTACGCCGTTCTTTGTGTAGCCCTCTGTTTTCCGCTTTTTCTTGTTTCTTTCCGCTAGTCTACGGAATATCAACATTACATCGTGAAAACGCTGTTTTCTCACCGTGAACGGGTCAAGCCCTGTAAAGCGGTCACAAAGATTTACGTTCAAATCAAAAAATACCTCGTACATTGTAGCGGGGGTTACGTCCCCGCTATTTAGTTTTTTTCGTCACCCGCTATTTGTGCGATTTCGCTTGTCGCATATCTGTACAAATCTTTGAATACTTTGATAATATCTTGTATGTGTGTGTGTCTGACTTCGTCCGCGGTCAGCCCGTCGAAAATATCCATAAGAAACGGCTTAAGCTGTTTACTGCACTTGATTACCATGCTTGCAATCTCTGCATTACTGCCCGTTTTCATGTTTTCAAAATTCAGCGCGTCAAGTACGTCCTCAACCACGCCGTATGAAAAATCAATTGTTTGCGCCTTGTATGTTTTTACTACCTTTTTACCCTCGTAAATATTAAGTGTCAGTTCCATGCTTATAACTTCCTTTCGTGCTTTTGATATAGTTAAAAATATAGGGGCGATTTAACGCCCCTTATTCGGTTTATTAAGTTTAAGAGCCCGCGGTAACGGTTACAATGCAACCGCTTGCATAGTTGCCAACCTCTGCGGTAATTACAGCAGTTCCCACGCCTACGGCGGTTACTAATCCATTGCTTGCAACTGTTGCCACTTGCTCATTTGTAGTCTGCCAACGAATATTGCCCGCGTATGCCGCGTGACCGCTCGTCACAGTTACAGTGCAAGTCAATCCGCGTGTTGCACCTACTTGTATACTTGCTGTTGCGGGAGAAACGGAAACGCCAGTTACAAAACTTGTATCGCCGCTTATGAGTACATCGGGAGTAACTACCGAGTTAAACCAACCTGTACAATCGTACTTACCGTCGCGCTCGTCAACTACAACGCCCTTTGCGCGTCCACCGTTGGTAAACTCATAAATTGACTTAACGCCAGTATATACAAGTTGCTGATTGTTTGTATCTGTGCCGTCGTTCTCTGTCGCGCTTGTGCTGTTGGGTATCGCAAATGCGCCCTTATTTCTCCACACATATCGGTATGAACCGTCGGTTAGTCTAAGCCTGTAACCGATTGCGTAATACTTTTCTGTGCTCTCTCCGTCAATAAATGCGCCTGTGCCCGCGTCGTAGGTCTTGCCAGTAACCGCCGCCAGAATGTCAAGAGGGAGTACGGGAACGGTCAGTGTTATTTCGTCACTGCCCTCACTTCTGATAATGATTTGTCCGACATTGTCATAAAAATGTGTTTCGGAATTTGTTTCAACGGTCTTTGCGATTTCTGCAACGGGTGCAAGTGATCTTACCGCGCCGAAAGTTATCCCGTTTGCGTCGTCGGTCAGCACTTCCGCGAATACAAGGTTATCACAACCGCGAAATTCAACTGTTTTACCCATATGTTTTATACCTCGCTTTCGTAGTTTTCCATTTTGTAAACTGTAAACATCACACCTGTGTGTGTTGCTCTTTCAACCGCTATATCGTTGGGCTTGCCACTTAAAATATAGCCGTTTTGTTTTAGCAATTGCCGCGCCTGTTCGGGTATCTGTTCAACCTTTAGCGGGTCTGTCGAATAGAAATATATCCAAAAGCCCCAATTTGCGCGGTTTGCGTCGTTATCATAAAAAGCCGTTTCGGGTGTAGAAAAATTCCAGAATGTAAAAAAGCTATCGGGATATGCTTCATCGGGGTTTAAGCTACCCTGTAAAAATACGGGATAGTTTAAGGCTTCAAGCAGTACAACCAAATCATTTTTTATCATTTCATCACCCCTGTTATTGCGTTCTCAAAAGCTTCTTTTTGTACGCTCTGTACTTTCTTCTTTGTTGCCGCGCCGTACACAGCATTATATAAATTTCGGTCGGGTTTTATATGCGGCTGTCCGTATAGTTGCGTACCGTACATTAAGAATATTGACGGCAAACCATTATACGTGCCGCCCGCCGTGATATCAAAACCGACATTCACATAACCAACGCCCGCCGCCCATTCTGGGGGGTCTTTGCGTATAATCGTTTTAGCGACCTTTCCCGTGTCGGTATGTGACGACATAGCCGCGGTCACGTTATCCGCTATAATGCTTTGTGTTTCTTCAAGTGCGACGTTTATCGCCTTTTTTACAGCGTCGCCGCCCGCCAGTTCTTCAAGCTTTCTTTGATATTGTTCAAATCCCGAAAAATCAACGGTAAACTTATTCTTTGCCATATCATGCACCGCCCTTAACTCGACGCACTTTGAATTGCAAAAACGTGTTTTGTTGTTCGATATTTTCGGGTTCGTTGATTATCTCATAAATAGCCCCGTCCTCGCGCAATATGCGGCAATTTGCGGCTATATCGGGTCTGTACCATGTTGTTATACTAGCCGTATCTATCACGCTGTAAACGCCGTTTACGGTCGTTTCTGTGCCGCCATACGACTTCCACGCCACAAATATTATATCACCGTCACTGGGATATATACAGCGGTTCACTCCGTTGTATTTCTCTGTGCCTGTCGGTATTAGCAGTTTAACGGGTGTTCGCAGTTCGTTTTTGTCTTTTGGTCTGTATTGCACGATCTCACCGCCTATTTACTGCGCATTGCTAACTGTGTAACTCTGTCGTAAAAATACGGGCTTAGTTTGCCGTTTCCTGCACTGTTATTCCACAAATCATTAACACCGCGGGCAATAACTCCGACGGACGCGGTTAAAAGCCCGTCGGAAACGCCCGCATTTGACATATAGTCGGTCACTTCGTCGATATACACATTTAGTGTATCGTCCATAAAAGTTCCCGTAATGCCTAGCGCGTTTTTAACGCCCTGTAAAATTGCCGCGTCCGTCATTGCATCACCCCACTATATCAAAAGCCCGCTTTGGTGTAGGTTACTGAACCGCTTGCAAGCGTAGCAACGTAAAGTGTCGCGCTGTCCTTGTCAACTGTGCCGCTTGTTGTGATTGCCGCGCCGCCCTTTGTAAAACCTACAAAGTCATATGCGGGTACAAAGTAAACTGTCGCACTTGTCACGCTACTGCCAAAATCAAACGACTTAACAGGCTGTGATGCGAATGTTGTGCCGTTTGCACTCTGTGAGAAATTGCCGTCAACGTCGCTTGTGTTGATTACGTTTACACTTGTACCTCTAGCCTTAATGATAAGTCCGTAAAGGCTAAGCAGATCAATTTTAGTCACGGGTACAATTCTATCATTGTTAATCATATATTAATTACCTCTCTTTCTTAGCTGTTTGTATTGCTTGCGGGAGTTGCCGCCGCCCATTTACCACTAACAACGGTTAAAACTTTGCCGTTGTCTGTGGCGGTAACTGCGGGCAATTCCTTAGTTGAACCGCCCGCAATAAGTGCGGTTATGGCGTTTATCATATCGGGTATAACTGTAATGTTTGCTACTGTGTTAGCGTTGCCGCCCAGTGCCACATACAACCCTGTCAGTGCTGTAATGGTGCTATCCATAATTCGCGCCGCCTTTCTTCTTATGCCTTAGTTATCAGATAAAAACCGCAAGGGTTAAGGGTCTTACCGTCTACAACGGTCAGCATCTTGTTAACCCATTCATTACGCTCTTGATCTAAATATCTAGTCATAAAGAACTCCATATTTGTATTAATAGCGTACTCTTCGGGTTGCCAGAAAATACCGATAACGTCGCCGCTCGATGCAGTGTCGAAGTCTGGGAGTATATCGGGTTCTACAAGTGAAATACCTCTACCGAAAAATACGCCGTTGGGGTTTACTGCGTCGCCGTCGTTAACTTCAAGTCCTGTCGCCTGTCTGAATACGGGGTTATTGTTTGCATCTGCCATTGTTTCCAGATAGCTTTCAACTGTCGAAAGAGGGAAAATAAATTCGCCGCTTCTGTAGCCAAGAGGGAGCTTTGCAAAAAACTTCTTTCTCCACGCTGTCCAGTTCGACATATCTGCCGCGCTCATTGCAATGGTGTGTCCTGTCTGTCCAGTAACACGGGGGTCGTTGATGATGCCAAGCATCTGACCGCTACCAGTACCCCTAACAATACCAGTATCCATAGCCTGTAAGTATGCAATAAGCATCACTCTAACTACTTCACGTTCAAAGATATCAAGAGTTACGATGCTTGACAGCAGTGTCTGTGCTACTCTGATTTCAGCCATATTTGCGCCAAACTCTACATAGTTTTCGATATTGCCCGCACTCTCTCTGGGTGCTACGGTGCTTTCGGTTACCCACTTAAAATGCGCCTGTAACTGTGCGATAGGCACGCGGAGGTTGCCTTTAATATTCAACTTTCTGACTTTGTTGTAAAGATTACCATATCTAACGCGTATCTCGTTGATAAACTCATTAAGGATAGTTGTTGGGATAGTTGCGCCCAGATTGTCAGTGTTTGCGGGTATACCATCACGCTTTACAAGGTCGGCGGGAATAGGTGTGCCGCGCTGTGCATACTCCATAAACGCCTTTCTGTACTCCATAGTGCCGTAAGGGTCTGCACTTCTTGCATCTGCGGTCTGTGTGCTTGATACAACTGTGCCGCTTACGGAAACGGGGTTAACGAGTTGTGCGCCCGCGGGTGCTGATGCTCTCTGCTCTGCCGCCTGTGCCTTTGCTCTTTCCTCTTCCTCACACTCTGCAATTTCTGCCTGTACGTCTGCGATATCTGCGTTAACGTCGTCAAGTTGTTCTGTAAGTTCCCTTACCTCATTAACGTCTGTGCTTGCCTTGCATCTTGCGTCAAGACTGTTTTTCTTTGCAAGAAGTCTTGCCATTCTTGCTTCAAGTCTTTTCTTTCTGTTCATGCTATTACCTCACTTTCAAAACTTTGACTTAAATTCATACTTTGCTTTTGCCAACTCTAGCGCGTCAGTGTCCACCGTCGCCGCCCTTGCGTTCTCCAACGCCGCCGCCCGTGCATTGTCCAATACTTCAAGGCTTCGGGCTGATATGCTAGTGCTATCATACGCGGGAAAAGTCACCGCACTTACTTCTATTACTGTGCCAATTGCCAGAATATGCCGTGTTGGGTGTTCGCTGTCAAGATCTTCCCATCTTTCATCTGTTACACTAAACATAAACGACATACCCGTTATATCTCCGCGCTGTACCGCGCTGTATAACGCGCTTGCTTCTGCATTGTTTTCTGTGTCTAGGTCAACACGGATAGCCATGCCCTCATAATCGACGGTTAACTGCATAGTGCTGTTACCGTTGTTTCTGCGTGACCTTGCAAGCGGTATCTTTGATAGATCGTGATTTGTTAAAAATCTCACGTCGGTTAAATCTGCGTTGTCAAGCGCGCCGCGTTCAATCACTTCACTAAATCCGCCGATATCTGTTATACTGTTGTATACTATTGGTCTGCCTGTGATGATATGCCCGCTTTCGGTTTCCTCTGCTCTTACCTCAAAAATAAAACTTCTGTTTTCAAGTTCACTTTTCTGCTTCTGCGTCGCCGCCGCCCTTTGTGTCTGCTTTTGCTTTTGCTTCAACTGTTCCACCTACCTTTGCCCACGCTGTGCCATTGTAATAATACGTGTCGCCCGTGTCAAGTTCCTTGAATAGCGTATTCGGAAACGCGTCCGCGGGCTTTGTGTCTGTGCTTTCGCCTGTGTATGTAGCGTTTGCGCCCTCTAGTGTTACCACTCAAACACCCTCTTTCGTTTCGTCTATGATATCTACTTTCACATTGTTTTTGTTTCCTAGCTGATATTGTGCCGCCATATCTGCATCAACCCAGTTCAAAGACATATAGCGTTTACCCTCTAACTCGGGTAAAGGTCTTAAACCGTATATAGTACGCTTTTCGTTTTCATACATTGCGCCCGTTGGTGCTAACTGTCCAACCATTTCAATTTTTTGTGAAATAGTCATGAAAATTAGTTCGGCGGGGTATAACTCAATACGGTTTCCGAACGCTTTTTCACGTTTGGTGAAAAGTTTCTTTGTAAACGCCTGTGAAATTGACTTTACTATCGGCTCTAACGTCTTTTGGTAGAACGCTTCGTACTGTTCTTTTGTGTAGTCGCCTGTAAGAATTGCAAGCGGTACGCCAAAATATCTTAGTATCTTTTCATCGATAAATTTTAGCGTCTTATCGTCCACGATCTCCGCTTTACGTTCAAACGGCGTAAACTCTGCTTTAAGGTCAAGCGGCAAAAATCCACTTTCGCTGTTTTTTAGCTTGCGTTCCAATTCCTGCAAGTTCTTTTCAACACTTCCATCGTCAATTAAAGTGTTATATTTTACAACGCCGTTCACCGAATAGCTTGCGTTCATTGCCTTTGCTACGCCCTGTAACAACTGTTCATTTAACTGTACTGTTTTCAGTAATGCCGCATGGTCGGGCTGTCCTGTGATGCCGCCGCCCATATACTGATTAACTGAATAGTTGTATCTAAGATGAATGACATTGTCATATAAAATTGTTGTCTGTTCGCCATTCCAGAAATAGAACTTTACAAACAAACGCCCGCTGTTATCCTCGATAAAGTCTACTTGCGTCGGCTGTATCGGATATAAACTTTCGTAGTATCGCCTTTCAACGCCCATCTTTTCGTCTACCCATGTATAATAAGTGGGAATTATAAACGCGTTATAATTCATCAAAAGCAAATACATTGTCTTTTCAATAAATTCGCTTGTTGTCATAAGTGGGTTAGGCTCGTCAAGTACGTCCTGCACCGTGCTTTTAACGGGTACTGGGTCAACTCCGTTATACCTAACGTGCGTTGGGTTAAGTTTTTTCATTTCGTCAACGATGCATTTTAACGCCTGTTGAACTACGTCCGACGCGTATATATTTGTACCTAACTGCGTATAAATCGGCATAAATCCGTCCATCGTAGGCGCGAATTTGCTGTTTTTGGGCGGTCTGTGAAAAATTTTATCAAATAGTCCCATTTTCTCACCCCTTTCCAATCAGTTTTATATAGTCGCTACGGTAACGCCTGTACATTTCGTATGCGATTATAAACGTTACTGCACCATCTATACGCTTGTTTGGCTGTCCTGCGATTTTTACGACTTGACAATTCAAGCAATTATCAACGTCAATCGCCGCATTGCCCAAACACCAGCTGTCAATCTCATTTTCATTGTAGTTGATAATTTGCGCTTTTAAGTCCGCTTCACATAGTTTCATAGCGTTTGAAAGTGTCTTTTTGTCTTGTATAACGATCTCCGTTTCAAAACCGTATTCGTCCATGCGTTTTAGGAACTCTTTTGAAAACTTTACATCATAGCCGCATTTATACAGCTTTATGCCGTATTGCTTATACAGACTATAAAACCAATCTGCAACCAAAGTCAAGTCTATGTCATTGCCCTCACAGATTGTAAGCAAACCCGCTTTCGCCCATTCCTTGTACTTTGCGCCCGCCGCTTTATCGTCTGCGTCGGTCAGCTTGCTTTCGGGTATAAAATAATGCTGATAAATGTATTTTGTGCGGTCGTTTGGCTTCATCAACAATATTTTCGCGCTTGTCATATCCGTGGTTTCCGATAGATCAACCGCGCCCAAGCAAAACGCGCCGTGAAAATCCTCGATATTATAAACCGCTTTATATTTATAATCTTCAACGTGTAGCCATGCCGCCGCACTCGTTTGATGAAAATTAAAATCCTTTGACAATACAAAAACTCTGTCGGGCTTTGACTGTCTTGCAAGGTCAATTTGTGTCCTTAAATAGTCCCACTTTTTAACGATGCCTAATGTTGGGTTTGACTTCTGCCAACTTCTTTCGTCTTGCCAAACTTCTTGTTCGCTGTCTTGCGTATACAACCACGGTAACATTTTTTCGGCTGATATGCCGTCGTCCTCGCCGTTTATGACTTTTCGACAATTGCGCAATATTTCGTCAAGTGCGCCCTCATTTACAAATCCCTCTGTTGTTATTATTATCAATTTCGGGTTATCTTTAAGGCTCTGCGACTGTTCAATTGACTTCAAAATTACATTGTCTTTCATTTCGTGCACTTCGTCGATCACGGAAAAGTCAATGTTACGCCCCTCTTTGTTTTGCGTCTTATCGGATAGCTTGAATATTTTGGAATTCGTAACATTTATCTTCATGAAACGCTGATTTTTGCGCGTGTCGATTTGTTCGGGGTCAATCATTAGCCGCATTGTGTCGATAGCATCATACAAAATACTTGCCTGTGTATCGTCATTACTGCTACAAACCAAATCCGCGCCCGCGTTTCCCACGATGCTTTCGGTCAGCATCAACGCCGAACACGTTTCACTCTTTGTATTTTTTCGCGCTATGAGTAAAACGACTTTCTGAAAACGGTCAACGTTCTTTGTTTGCCCGTATGCGTCAACATACGTCTTGTCAGCCATTTTAAAACCGTATACCGCGGATATAAACGCTTTTTGCCATAGCATTAATATCATTGGTTTGCCGTAAAACGGGCTTTTTGTAAGCTTTATGCAGTTTTGCATAAAATCTATTCGCATATCTGCGTCCGTTGTATCGTATATATAACGCGGGTCTTGCATATCTGACATTAAATTGTCAAGTTCCGTGATAAGTTCAACGCCCGCTACGATCTCACCACGCTTTATTGCGTCGCGGTATTCTTCAAGATATCCGTTACTATGCAGTATCATTCGTTGATGCCCGCTTTCATACGGTTTAAATATTCTCTTAGCGGGCTTGTTTCGGATTTTTCTACCGTTGACAACACGCCTAAAAATATCTTTATGCAGTTATTATACTGCTGTAACAACTCTTTGTACTGCTTTGCGGCGGGTGTTGGCTTTTGCTGTGTTGGGTCTTTCGGGTTGACTTTGATAAACGGATATTTTTTCAATATTGCAAGCTGATTTTCGATAAACACTATATCATCTATCAGCGGTTCAATTGTTGTCTTTGCCGCGTTATCTAGTTCTTTGCATAATTGTGTTAACGCTATCTTTCTATCCATTTATTCACCCTCTTGCAATTTAATAAAAAGAATTTACTTTTAAACCAACCTTTTGAAATTTCCCGAATTTTAATTTCAGAAAATCTCAAAAAATTGCTTTGTGTGAAGACTATG
>Ga0326511_10000529_pt1 | contig 33497 bp, 35 predicted proteins | sample 0_2496_0518_D_FD_203701 | JGI IMG/M metagenome (GOLD analysis project Ga0326511, IMG submission 203701) | Bovine rumen microbial communities from UC Davis, California, United States - 0_2496_0518 | ecosystem: Host-associated > Mammals > Digestive system > Stomach > Rumen | place: USA...
GCATTAAAAGCAAACTCTGCTGATTTGGCAACAGTTGCAACCAGTGGAAGTTATGATGATTTAAGTGACAAACCGACAATTCCAACAGTTCCTACAAATGTAAGTGCATTTACAAATGATGCAGGATATCTTACACAGAATGACCTTTCAGACTATGTGGACAAAGAAACATTTGACACCAAGGAAGAAGTTGTTTCAAAAGCATTGACTGAGTTGCACAACAGTCTGGATAACCATTATACAAAAAGTGAGGTTGATAAAGAACTTGCAGACAAACAGGACAAACTCACAGCAGGCACAAACATAACAATTGATGCAAACAATGTTATCTCTTCAACGGGTGGTGAACAAGTCCAAGCAGATTGGAATCAGACTGATGATACAGCCGTTGATTATATCAAGAACAAACCTGTATTTCCAGACACAAGTGAATTTGTGACAAAGGAAGAATATAATCCAAAAGAAAAGGCAATTACAGAGGCATTGACCGACTTGAATGAGAACAAGGCAGACAAGAGCGAAATACCAGTTGTTCCCGATATGACAAATTATTATACCAAGAGCGAGATTGATGCTATGATTGGTAATATAAACACCATTTTGGCAAGTATTTAAAGAAAGGAGATTAGTCTATGGCTATTAGTGATGAATTAACAAGAATACAAACAGCAAAGGCCGATATAAAGGCTTCAATAGAGGCAAAGGGTGTGACAATACCATCCTCTGCACTTATTGACCAATATGCTGATTATGTTGATGAAATACAGACTGGTGGCGGAGGTGGACAAGCCGAAGAGGACTTGAAAAACCTTATTGAAGGAAGTTTCACCACATTTGATATTCCGGAAGGCACAACAAAAATTGGTAGTGGCGCATTCAGAGGTTTTACAAATCTTACAGATGTTACCATTCCGGAAGGTGTTATAAGTATTGATAATGAGGCATTCAGAGAGTGTACAAGTCTTGAAGAAGTTATCATTCCAAGCAGTGTTAGAAGCATTGGTGAAAATGCATTCCAAAATTGTACAGGTCTTACAAGTGTAGAAATACCTGATAGTGTTACAAGCATTGGTAATTCTGCATTCAGCGGTTGTTCAGTTCTTACAAGTGTAACAATTGGTAACGGTGTTACAAGTATTGATAATCAAGCATTCTATAAATGTTATGGTCTTACAAGTGTAACAATTGGCAACAGTGTTAGAAGCATTGGTGAAAATGCATTCAATAACTGTTCAGGTTTTACAAGTATAACTATTCCAAACAGTGTTACTGAAATTGGTACAACTGCATTCCAATATTGTACAAGTCTTACAAGTGTAACAATTGGTAGTGGTGTTACAAGCATTGGCCGACAAGCGTTCTACAAATGTTCAAGTCTTACAAGTGTAACAATACAAGCAACAACACCACCAACATTGGTATATTCCAATGCATTCCTAGATACCAACAACTGTCCTATTTATGTTCCGGCTGCAAGTGTAAATGCATACAAAACAGCAACAGATTGGGAAAATTATTCAACAAGAATACAAGCAATATCGGAATAAAAATAAAATCAAAGTTAAGACAGATTTAATTATGAGTGTAGCAAGCGAAATTACAAGAATACAAAATGCTAAATCAGCATTGAAGACAAGTATAGAGAATAAGGGTGTTACCGTTAGTGATAGCACCTTGCTCTCAGGTTATTCAGCTTTGGTTGACCAAATACAGACTGGTGGCGGAGGTGGACAAGCCGAAGAGGACTTGAAAAACCTTATTGAACGTGACATTACAACATTAAACATTCCGGACGGTGTTACAACAATAAGAGATTACACATTTTATTACTGTGATATGCTTGAAGAAGTTACCATTCCGGAAGGTGTTACAAGTATTGGAAAAAGTGCCTTTTGTAGATGTTCAAGTCTTGAAGAAGTTACCATTCCAAACAGTGTTACAAACATTGGTAAGTATGCATTTGAATATTGTGATGGTCTTACAAGCATAACTATTCCAAGCAGTGTTACAAGCATTGGTGATGATGCATTCTACTATTGTTCAGGTCTTACAAGTGTTACAATTAATGCAACAACACCTCCAACATTATCAAATAAAAGAGTATTCTACAACACCAACAATTGCCCAATTTATTGTCCTGCAGAAAGTCTTGAGGCATATAAAACCGCAACAAACTGGAAAAATTATGCAGATAGAATTCAAGCAATCCCTTCAGAATAATAATTTTAAAACAAAATAACATATGACAAACATATTAAATCATATAAACACATATGCTGATTTAACGGCATATAATAACGATAAGGAGAAAGATTATCCAAATGTGAGTTATCTGGTAGCAACCGATGAGGTTAAATGGAACAAATATGACCCAGACCATATTGTCGCAGTATATGATGTAACATCAACAAGTGAGGCAACAAAGTTGTTATTAAGTACAACAAATATTAGTAAAATGTGGATTGATAGTGTTGAACAACCAAGTGTTGTTGATTCATATACATTTGATACACTGGGAGAACATATTGTTAAAATTGGATTGTCTAACAAAACTACTTCAAGAGGTTGTTCATTCCGTTTCTGTAACAATATAATATCTGCAATAATACCTTCTAATGTATCTTTGGTTTACAGTTATTGTTTTGCACAATGTGAAAATTTTGCTTCAATTATAATACAAAATGGTGTTACATATATTGACAATAATGCCTTTTATCTTGATACAAAATTGACAAATGTAACAATTCCCAAAAGTCTTACAAGAATTGGTAATGAAGCATTCAGTGGTTGTAGAGGTTTGACAAACATAGAAATACCAAGTGGTGTTACAAATATTGGTGATGGTGCATTCGGTGGTTGTACAGGTTTGACAAACATAACTATTCCAGACACTGTTACAAGCATTAGTAATGGTGCATTCGGTGGTTGTACAGGTCTTACAAGCATAGTAGTTGACAGTGCCAATACCGTTTTTGATTCAAGGAATAATTGTAATGCGATAATCAAAACCTCAACAAATGAGTTGATACAAGGTTGTAATAATACAGTCATACCGAATACTGTTACAAGCATTGGTGGTGATGCATTCAGTAGTTGTCATAAATTAACAAGTATAACTATTCCCAATAATATTACAAACATTGGTAGTTGGGCATTCAGCAATTGTACAGGTCTTACAAGTGTAACCATTCCTGATAGTGTTACAAGTATTGGTGTGAGTGCATTCAATGGTTGTTATAAACTTACAAGTGTAACAATTGAAGCAGTTACACCGCCAACGTTATCATCTTCAAACGCATTTAGCAATACCAACAATTGTCCAATCTATGTTCCGGCAGAGAGTCTTGAGGCTTATAAGGCAGCAACAAACTGGTCAAGTCTTGCATCACGCATCAAACCAATATCAGAATAAAAATAAATTAAAGATAACATAATATATTATGGCAAATTTCATAAACAAATATACAAACATTGAGGCATATAATGCTGATGAGGGGAAACAATATCCAAATGTGAGTTATCTGGTAGCAACCGATGAGGTGAAATGGTTAAAGGATGACCCAGTGCATATTGTCTGTAAGTATAATGTAACATCAACAAGTAATGCAACAAAATTGCTTCAAACAAACAGTGGCATTACATATCAGATTATTGACGGTGTTAGACAATCAAGTGTTCAAAGCACATATATATTTGATACACTGGGAGAACATATTGTGAAGTATAAATTGGATGGAACAAGTATTGTCAATAATGCATTCTTTTACTGTACAGGTCTTAAAAGTATAACAATTCCTGACCGTGTTACAACCATTGGTGATGATGCATTCAGAGGTTGTTCAGGACTTACAAATATAACAATTCCTGATAGTGTTACAAGCATTGGTCATAGAGCATTCGATGGTTGTTATGGTCTTACAAGTGTAACTATATCTGATAATGTAACGAGTATTAGTGAACAAGCATTCAATGATTGTTCAAGTCTTACAAGTGTAACAATACCAAATAGTGTTACTACTATTGGTAAACAAGCATTCAATGATTGTTCAAGTCTTACAAGTGTAACTATATCTGATAATGTAACGAGTATTAGTGAACAAGCATTCAAAGGTTGTTCACGTCTTACAAGTGTAACAATACCAAATAGTGTTACTACTATTGGTAAACAGGCTTTCTATGGTTGTAGCAATCTTACAAGTGTAACCATACCTGATAGTGTCACTACAATTGGACAAAGTGCTTTCAATAGTTGTACAGGTCTTACAAGCATAAGTATAGGTAGTGGTGTTACTACTATTGGTGATTATGCTTTCAATTCCAGAAATAATGTTTCAACAATAACAGTTTCAGATGCCAATCAAATATATGATTCAAGAAATAATTGCAACGCAATTATTGAGACTGCAAGCAACACATTAATTGTTGGTTGTTCAAATACAATAATTCCGGAAGATATTGAAAACATATATATGAATGCTTTTGCTTCATTGTCTCAACTAACAAACATAACTATTCCCAATAGCGTCACAGCCATCGGTGAGAATGCTTTCTATGGATGTACAGGTCTTGCAAGTGTAACAATTGGTAGTGGTGTCACATCTATTGGTGAAAGTGCTTTTTTCTATTTAATAAATCTTAACAATATTAATATTCTTGCAACGACACCGCCAACATTACCAAATGCAGATGTATTCGCCAACACAAATAACTGTCCAATTTATGTACCTGCTGAAAGTGTTGAAACCTATAAGGCAGCAACCAACTGGTCATCTTACGCATCAAGAATTCAAGCCATATCAGAATAAAAATAAAATATTAAAACCATATTAAAAAATGACTATTGATAAAAATGACCCTAAACATATAATTGCTGATGAGGGTAAAGTATTCAAAAGAAAATCAGATGGATTCATCTATGGAGAGGGAATATATCTTGGCTATACCTATTATATAGGTGGAAAGAAACTTGACGAGCCACACTTGGAAGTTGTCGAGGACTTTGAAGAAATTGATGAGCCACAAGATGAAGAATAATAGACAAATATCATAAATCAATTTCTACATATTACATTTTTAACAAATTTGGCAATAAATTCGTTTTATTGCCATTTTTTGTTTTTAATCTTTATTATTAAAGAAATTAATAAACTTTTATTTGTACAAATAATGAAGAGAATTATAACTGGTGAGAATTATCTCCAATTACAAGAAATAAATGACAACGGAGAGTACAAACTTCAAAAGGGTTTTGCTCTTGCAGGTCTTACATACAAGATTGAGAACAAGAACATCAAGTTCTATCTCAAAGAGGATTATTTCTATAAAAATGCGGTATGGAGTGCTGACATTCCTCTCAATATTGATGGTGTTGAATATGATATTGACGAGATTGCAGAGGCTATGGGCAAACTCTTTGACCCATCAAACATTGGTGTTACTTCTATTAATGGTATGCAAGGTGACGTTACTCTCACAGCAAGTGATGTAAATGCCTATAACAAGGCACAGGTTGACAATCTTATTGAACAAGAGGCAACCGCAAGACAGAATGGTGACAATACCTTACAGACAAATCTGGCAAATGAGGTAACAAGAGCGACAGGAGTTGAAAATGGTTTACAGTCACAAATTGATGACTTGAAAGACAAGGACATTGAATTACAACAACAAATAACAGATTTGTCGGAAGCATCTGGTGATACGTTTGAAACAATTGACGGGGAAATAACAAATATCAAACAGGATATCACAAACATTAATGATGAGATAACACAACTTGGTGATACAATAAACCAACATACAACCTCAATAACAAACATCGAGGGTGATATTTCTACAATAAATAATAATATTGATGCAATTGAAACAAGAGTTGATGCACTTGAAGCTGACAATACGACAAGCAAGGCAGATATTCAGACATTGAAAGATGAAGTGTCCGCATTGAAACAAAGGGTAAGTGACTTGGAAACGGCAGCAAAAAACCATCTTCTTGCTTCAAATATCAAATCTGGCACAAATATTAGGGTTGATGTAAAAGGAAATGACGTGACAATCAATACAACAGGCATTGCCACATCCGATTCATTGGAAGCACTTGAACAACAAGTGAACACAAATACAAACAATATTGCAAATGAGGTTACAAACCGCACAAACGCAGATAATTCAATTCTGACAACTTTATCTGGCAAGGCTGACCAATCTTCACTTAACAACGTGAAAGCCCAATCTGACGCAAATAAAACGGCAATTGAGGGTATTCAAGAGGAACTTGCATCAAAGGAACACTTCAAAGGTTATTTTGCAACAAATGCCGAAATACAGTCATTAAGCGGAACAACCGGTGATTTTGCATATTCAGCAGAAAGTGGAACAAAATGGGCATACAACACCTCTTGGACTGACACAAAGGAAATAGTACCGGACAAGACAGTTGAAAAAGCAACCACAAATCCTCTGATGGACGGTGTAGCAACAATAGGTTCAAGCAACAAATATGCAGCAGCAGACCATATACACCCAACAGACACTTCAAGAGCCTCACAGAGTGATTTCAGCGCATTATCGCAACAGGTCAGTACAAATACCACGGCAATAGGTCAAAAAGCCAACCAGAGCGATTTAAATACCCTTTCATCAACTGTTGAAGGACATACCACAAGCATTGCAACAAATGCAAGCGCAATTCAAACTGAAAAAGAAAGAGCATTGGCAGCAGAGAGTGCATTGAGTGACAGAATTAACGCAAAGGCAGATGCTTCAAGTCTTGACAATTATTACACCAAGGATGAGGTATATAACAAGACAGAAGTTGATGAGGCAATTGCGAATGTTGACATTTCTGATGAATTGGCAAACTATTACACAAAGTCTGAAACATATAACAAGACAGAAATAGACCAAGCGATTGCAGATGTTGACATATCGGAACAATTGAATGATTATTACACAAAGACAGAAAGTGACAATAAGTTCCAGGTGAAGTTCACTGATGTTGATGATATACAATTAGTGAATGAGTTACCTGCTGAGCCTGTTGCAAGAATATTATATTTAATACCAGCAGAGAACCAATGATTAAAGGAGCAGACAATATAATCAGAAAACCATATTTAGGCTCAACCGAGATTAAACAGGCTTGGTTGGGCAATATCCTTGTTTATCCAGAAACACTGTATGGTTTGAAAAAATTCTCAAACCTTGGGGATGTTTCATATTACTATGATATGGGTGATGGAATACATTTTGCAACGAAAGTTAATGGCAATACAAATATTTACCGTTATGACGAAAAATATGATGATAAATTGCTCTACAGTACAACAAACACCTCTACAGATGTAATGCAGACGGATGGCTTTTTTTATATCAATGGTAAAGATGAAAAAAAATTATACAGATTTGATGCTAATGATAATCTGGAAGAATGGTCAAAAACATTTGAAGAAAGTATTCCGATATATGAGATGTTAAAGGTAAATGATACTTACTATGCAAGGATGACAAAAGGTAGTTCAACGGCAACATCATATTTGTATCCGGTTTCATTGGACTTTGAAAACAAAACAATTTCAAGAATAAATGAATCCACATTCATCCATTCTTTTATGGTACCAGATGACAATGTATATTGGGACAGATTTTTAGAAGAGGACAACAGAACAATCCGTTTTTATGACTGTGGATTTGGTGTATTTACAGCGGATTCCATAAATATGTCTTCTGTTCTTAGAACCAGTACAGGTTCATATATAGATTGGTCTTGGGTCGGTCGTTTGAATAATGGGTATTATGGAGTGGGAGAAATTTCTAATGGGACTGGTTTTCCTGTATTATACACCATAGATGTTAATAAAACAAGTTGGACAAGTGCTTCACTAAAAGACATAAGTGAATATGTAGGTAATGGTGCAATTTGGCAAAAAATTAAAATAAACAATGAGGAAATGTTATATATCACTTGTCTCACTTCCCAATCGTCCAAATATAAATATGTTCCTGGTGTAAGTTATCTTTTACGAATTGTCGATGGACAACCTGTTATCAAAAAGTTTGAAAATAATCCATATATGGCAATTTCACAGTTTGCTGACAATAATCTCTTTATTGCAAGTGGTTTTAGTGATTCAGATACTATATACAAGACATATGTTGTGAAATTTGACGAAAATCTTGATTTTATCTTGGTTGATGACGTTGATGAATATACTTCACCAAAATATACAAATAACAGTTTGTTGCCAGTATGGAAATTTAAAAATAAGGCTTACCTTTTTGGAAGACCATTTAAATATATTAACGAGGAATGAATAATTTGACAATAGATAAATCAAAGGCAATAACCCAACGCAATTATGCGGTTGAGTTGCCTTATATAGATATAAAACAGAGGGCAAGAAGCAAGCAGTGGGTGAATTTTGACCGTGACAACCTCTATCCTGCAAGGGTGTACAATATGTACAAGGAAAGTCCTCTACAATCGGCAATTATCAACAACCAAGTGAAATACACCTATGGTGCTGGTCTTGCTGACTATGATGCTTCTATATTCACGCCAAACCTAACGGAACGGTGGGAAGACATTATAAAAAAGGTTATACAGGATTATTGTATATTCCAAGCATTTGCCATACAAATCATACCAAATGAAAGTATGTCCAAATATAGTTTCTTCCACATACCAGTGAATCAGGTGAGACTTGGGGCATATAATGAGGATAATGTGATTGAATATGCCTATATTGCAACCGACTGGTCACAAGTGAATAACAAGAATGTTGTTGAAATCAAGATGTGGGGAACGGAACAACCACAAGCAGGTGAACGATATTTATGGTACTGTAAACCATATGACCCTGACGAGTTGTTCTATGCAGTTCCAAAGTGGATGAGTTGTGCCAATTGGATTCTTGCAGACATTGCTTTAAGCAAATATTATTTGAATTATATCAAAAATAATTTCAGTGCAAACTTATCAATTGCTTATCCAAATGAACCAGAAGATGAGAAGAAACAGGAAATATATGAAATGCTTAATGCTTCATTCTCTGGTGAGGATAATGCAGGTTCAATCTTGCTTTTGTTTGGTGAGAACGGTGTATTGCCTACAACATCTTCCATTGAGAGTAAGGATGCGGACTTATATCAGAATGTTTGTGATACGGTGTTAAAGTATATTGTCGCAGGTAACAGATTAATCAGTCCAATACTTGCAGGTCTTTCAACGTCAAGCGGTTTCTCTTCAAAATCAGATGAGATTATTGCAGCATATACATTATATAAGTTGACAGTAATTGACGAGATAAGAAATTTTGTTATGGATAAAATAAATTTCTTGCTTCAATTAAACGGTTATCCAAGATGTCTCACATTACAAGACTATAACTTTGCACAAGAGTTTGAGGGTTCAACCTCAGTAAATGACGAAAAAGAAAAAGAGCAAAACGACACAGATGAGGACGCAGAAAATAAAGACACACAAATAAAGGAAGACAAGGATGAAAAAGTTAAATGAAGTATATCTCATAAATGAGGAATTGCTTAAAACTTACAGCAATATGTCACGCAATGTCGGTGTTGATAAAATCATACCTTATATAAATCTTGCCCAACCGTTTTTCATAACGCCTATCCTTGGTGAACCTCTCGTTGAGGAACTGCAAGAGCAGATTTCAACCAATACACTGACTGAGTTAAATAAAGGCTTAATCCTCAAAGTGGCACCTGCATTAGCATTGTGGGTTGACTTTTTGAGTGCAAGAAGTCTTGCTTATACTGTTACACAGAAAGGCATCACCCGTGAGCACTCTGAAAATTCAGAATCACTTAGTAAGGAAGAACTCGGCTACTATATTGGTTCAATTCGTGAAAGCGCAGAGCAAGCAACCGAACTTTTAATTAAATATCTTTGCAAGTGTCGAGATAACTATCCATTATGGAAACCAGAAAAAGAATGTCAGTGTTCGAAGTATATTCCCGAAAGTGAGGGTAGTGCAGAGAACCATTTCAAGAGTGTGATATATTTTCCGAGCGGAAGAAACAAGACTTGTTCAAAATGCAATAAATAAAAACAACCCCTCTATCTATCACAGACTGAGGGGTTTCAACATAAATAATAAAAATTAAACAATATAGCTATCTTAAAACAAATTATTGAAATTCTTTTACATTTAAGTCTTTTGCAAACTGCTTCAACATTACATTCAGTTTTTCAAGACTGTCTTCATTATCATCACCATTTTCATCCGTCTTCTCACTTGGTGGATATAACATATTAAGTAACGTCTTTCTTAAATGAAATGAGAACCAACCCCATCCAGACAACAGCAGCATAAATGAAATTGCAACAAATGACAACGCATACCAAGCGTTAAATGATATGAATGTAACCATTGCACCCAACATAATGAGGATATATACACAATATATAAAATCTGCCATAATCCATTCAACACCTCTCTTGGTGGTCTTACTGCTTGTCGCATTGATAAAAATACTAATTAATTTTTCCAACATCTGATTTATTTTTTTTAATTTCCTTTTATTATAAATATCATCAAAAAACGAAAAGTTTTCAATTTTAATAAAAAATATTAAAAAATCTTTTATATAAAGATATAAAAAACATCCATTATGAATTAAAAAATAAAATCCACCCATCTTCACAGACAAGTGGATTCAAAAAAAATTATGAATAATATATTAAAAAGTTAAAAATTGTTTCTAAGCAACGGATTTCTTTGGGAAAAGTTCATCCAATAAGTTATATCTTCTTGCAGCATCATATGCTCCACTACATTCTTTTCTAAATGCGGTTTTCGTTGAATATTTCCTTGCTTCTTTAAAAACGGTTTCCTTGTCCCATTTATTTCTTCCAAGTTTTCCAAGTGAGCCAGTCTTTGTTCTATTGAGAATATTATATTCTCTTTGTTTATAATATTCAACCCAATAACCCTCTCTCTGTTGCCCTTCTTCAAGAGTAAGGTTATCTTCAATAATTTCCATTGGTGGTACTGCAATATCATTTTCCTTTGAATGAATAAATACTGCATCATTGAAATCAAATAGATGCTGTTTATCCCTTCTCTCTCTATTTACAGTTCTACCAATATAAATAGAATTGGTTTCCTTGAAATAGTATTGATAAATACAGTCAATTTTTCCTTTTATTATATCAATTTTTTCATTTTTGAGCCAAGGCATTTCATCTAACCAACAGTTTTTTCTTGCTACATCATATGCACCACTACTGTTTCTTTCAAACTCACTTCTTGTTTGATACTTTTTTGATTCTTCAAAAACATTATCTCTGTACCACTTTTTATTTGGTGCTGTTTGTTTTTTAAACCAACCCATTTCTTTTAACCAACCATTTTTACAGGCTGATTTATATGCAGCAAATTTCCCCTTTTTAAAATCCATTTTTGTTGAATATTTCTTTGCCTCTTTAATTACATTATCTTTAATATCCCAATATCCGTTTGGTCTTTTCATAATTTTTTATTTTAAACAAATTCAACTTCAAAATTATGTCCGTTAAGCATACAACACCGGACAACTCCCTTTAATACTTTATTGGTATGAAATAATGCACTCTTGTTGTTAGACTGGTCAAAGCCGCCAATTTCCTTTTCCACAAGATATTGTTTAATCTGTTTCATTACAATCACATTATCACACTCAACAGAATAACAGTCACTCAAAATTCTCTTAATCTTTACCATATTATTATTATATTGTAAATTAAAGTTCAATCCAAGAGCCTGTCCATTTCTCCGCTCCAAATGGCTTGATTTTCACTTTCTTGTCAGTGACCTCAACCACCTCATACTTTACATTCTTTACGCCTGAAATTGTGTTCATTTTAAGGGTCAACACATCACCCACCAAAATATTTTCCATTTTTGTTTTAAATTTTTAATTGTTAAACATTAAATTAAATCTCTCTTAATCTTTACCATATTATTATTTTATTTAATCAATTCAAATCAATATGAAGATAGCACCAAGACTCATTAAGAAGTATATTTATGAGTTTTTTTGCATCACTCCGCTTTCTGATAAAAATATATTGTTTTTTGGGTTTTTTATTTTCATCCAACACCTCTGATTCATCGACAATTAGTATGTGTTTTGAATCCAGGGCTATTTTAACCATATTAAACGCTGCTATATCTTCCGTCATTACCCTGTATACATCATTATCTCTGTAGATTGAAACTTCAAAACTAAAATCTCTTTTTTGTGCCATAATTCTTATTATATTTTTAAAAGTTAAACATATTGTTTCTTAATCACATTGCAAAGGTATATAAAGTTTTTCTAATCTCCAAATATTTTTCCTTAAAAAATGTTAAACATATCTTTTCCTCGTCCCAAATTCAAATCTTCCTCAAAACGGTTAATCATTTCAAATGCCATTGTCAGATTCTTGAAATTGTAAGCAAAATCATCGTTGTAAATAATTTTAAGACCTTTTGTTTCGTCAATCATTGTGTAATTCCAAGCGTTGTTCTTGCAAACTCTAACGTTGCTAAACTTTCCATCATTGAACTCAACCTCATAATAGGTCTTATTACCATACTTGTGAGTCTTCTTAATTGACTTGATTGTGAACTCTACATTTGGATTTACCATTGTACTTGTTACTGTTTTCATTTTCTTATTATATTTTTAAAAGTTACACATATTGTTTCTTAATCACATTGCAAAGGTATATAAAGTTTTTCTAATTTCCAAATATTTTTTGTTAAAAATAGTTAAAGAATTTGCATATGTGGAATTTTTTAACAAAAAAGTTGAAGATTTTTGGATATTTTCCATTTTTGCATTATATTTATATATAGAAAAGGTTGAGACATTGCAAGGTCTTGTTAAGGGGAGTTCTTTTTCATATCCTATCCCCTTAACTTAACAACCCCTCAAAAAAGGATATGAAGTTATAATAAAAGATTTATAGGATATGGAATGTTCAATTTTACTATTTTTACAAAAGCACTAACAGACACCACATTATCAAAAAATGAGTTCAGAGTATTATGTTTGTTTCTGAACACATCGAGTTTTAAGCAATCCAACACATTTGAAATGTATAATGGTTTTATCCAAGACACACTGGGTATTTCTGAAAGAAATGTCAGAGATATAACAAAGTCTTTGGAGTTAAAAGATTATATAAAAAAGGAGGTAAACACAAACTCACATAACCGCAACGCAAACATATATACAATAATTGATACAGAAAAGTGTGCAGAAAAGTGTGCGGAAAATTGCCCCCCAAATAATCTAGACATAAAAACTAAAGAAAATAATAATAATATAACTACAGGTATACTAGAACATAAGGATCTAGAACCTATAGTTACTGAAGAAAATAAAAAATATAAAATAAAAAATATTAAAGAAAAAAATAATAAAAAAGAAAAGTTACCAGATCAATCGTCAATGGACGTTAAGGTATCTGAACCAGAGAATAAAAATTTAAGTTTAAAAAAGATGAAAGAGAATGAAATGAGTGACAACGGAACGAATGTAATGAACGCAATAAGTGAACAAAGTGAACGACAAGCAAAGGAGAACGAAAGTTCGGGATGCGATAAGATAAATGAAATGACAACTTCAATGGCCACGGCTAATAACATAAACGATACTGGTACTATACTTCAAGACACTCAGGTTACAAATAATGAAAGTTTATCTCAACCACAGGTAAAGAATATTTTACCGCCCGCCACCGCCACGTTTGAAGAGGACATAGACCCACGCATCCCCAAGACAATCCATAATATTGATTTTTCGATGAACGCAATGTACAATGGTAGATATGATTATGGTCAATTCTCTTCACAATATGAATACTTCACACTTCAATGTCATAACCTCAATGTGCTGATGGGTGATGATAAATACCAACTCTACAAAAAACAGTATATCACTCCTTGGTGGAATAACACCAAACAATACTTTCCTGACGGTTATGAAAAACTGATGAAGAAACCAACACAGTGGGAGATTAATAAGTTCAAGAAGTTCTATGACTGGATGGAACACGCACAAGAGGAACGAGAGGTTGCATCAGCATATAACAACATCTGTGTGCTACTTGAACACCTCAACTCTAAATATGGAGAAAAAACATTGGATGCATTAACAAACCAAATAATTCACGAGATTTCAGCAATAAAACACAGAAATAACCACGTCTCCAATTATATTGAGAAGATACAAGCCTCATAAATCGTTTTTAAGCGCATTTCTCCCCTTGAATGGATAAGTTATCCACCCGATAAGAGAAAACCCGTCAGAGGGGCTGAAAAGTGCCTTAAATCGAAATTTAATAATAATTAACATAATATCTTTATTATTAAATAATAATTTGACTGCAAAGGTACAAAAAAATGGGGAGAAAGAGGAAAAACTTTTCAAAAAAATGCATATATGATAATTTTTATCTGACTTTTGACGTTTATAAGAAAAAAGTTGCATACTTCAAGATAAGATTTGACTATGAGAGTGATGATGAGACAAAACAGAATATCAAAAAGTTAAAAAAAGAACTTGAACTATTGTTCAAAAAGCAATTTCAGTATCTTGAACGTTCGAGACATATAATGGAGGTTGAAATGGCTGATGAAATGAGACAGGAAACAGCAAGATGTTCTTTAAATGGTTATTTCCTCATTTTTGATGAGTATGAGGAATTTATCATAGCCCACACTGAGAACCTTATGGAAAAAATTGAAATACTGTTTGGAAACAATAATCTAAAACTCAAATTACCGAAATGACAGAATAATTGCATAAAAACATATTAATCAAAAATGGAAGAGAAACAAGAAAAACAAATTCAGCACAAGATAATATATGACTTCAACCAACTGGTAGAGGAAGTAAAGGAAGACAAGAACAAGTTCTTGGACTTGTTAAGTTTTGTGGAAAAGATTGAACTGCCCAGCATAAGGAAAGTATGCACAATGCAGACAATCCATCTGAAGAGACAACTCAATATCAAGGGAGACTATGAATTCCTGATAATTATCTGAAAAAAGATTTGGACAATAACAAGATTTGAATTATATTTGCAAATGAACGAGATAAAGGACAGAATAGAGAAGAGGGACACAATTAAACTGCTGACACTGTTATTGGCAATCAGTGGTTTCTTCAATTTCTATTTTTTGCTTAAACAACCAGTCGTTGAAACAAAAATAGAGTTCAAGACAGACACACTTACCATAACCAAGACAGATACAGTGCCACAGTACATAACAAAGACCATAACAAAGCCAATTCCAATAAAGGAAGAGATAATAAGATATGACACTCTATATAATGCCCCTCTAAGCGTTAAAACATATGAGGACAGTATAACTACCACCAATGATGCAAAAGTCCAATACAGAGCAATTATAAGCGGTTATGAGCAATCTCTGGACACAATTGAGTTCAATGTCAAATATCCAATGGTGACAAATACCATAACGAACACAATCACCAATGAGAAAACAATAACCAAATATAAGAATCCAAAGATAACATTCAACCTCTCAGTCGGAGCGGGATATGGTATTATAAACAAAAAACCTGATATATATGTTGGTTTTTCATTCGGAATACCGATTTTTTCAAAATGAAAAGATATTTATATGTAAAGAGAAGTAATAAAATATATAAGATGATAACAAAGTTTTTACCGGAAGACAAAGTAGTATGGAAACAATACAAGGATTATGATTTATATCTGTTCTCGAATGATTTTCAGATTAAATATCTGAGCGAGGAAGAGCAAAATAACCCTGTAACTAAAGAAGATGCAATCGACTATGACATTTACAAATACATTAACTTATACAAAAACAACAAGTTAGGGGAAATAATCTCATTGAGAAATCTCCATAAAAAACTATTTCCGGAATATTATGCAAATGAGGAAGATGAAGAACGCTTCAATAGGCAAAGAGACAAGGACATTATAAGAATACCGTTACAAGTCTTAAATAAATTCATTTACCCCAATAAGATATTACAGATTTATGACACCACAAGACTTAAATCTCAAAAAAGAACAACGCCAAACAAGAAAATAAATCCTGACAAAAAAGGATACATTATATTAAAACGAGGACATAAATACATAGCATTGGGAACACTTACATATGTAAAGTTCGACAAAGAGACTTACATACCAAAGAACAACAGAGCATACTGGTGTGAAAACCCCATAACAATGTGGAAGGAAAAAACGCAAGGGAAAAAAACAAAAACAGGAATATGGGATTAATATTATTAGTTATTATATATGCATATTGTTAATCAATATGGTTTTTATTTTCTTATTATATGACGATTCTTCCAGTCTGTGACAGATAGGAAGAATTTTTTTTATAAAAATCCAAACTTTTTCATATCTAACTGATATTTATTGTTAAACAATAATAATTTTTACAATGTTTAACAATTAAAATGGATAAAAATGAATTGGATTTAAAAATAGCAGCAATGGAACAAACAGACAAACAAATCTATAAAATGTTCATTAACTCAAAAAACAATGATAAGAAAAAACAGTTCAATTTCAGAGATATGGAAACAAAATCACCATATGACCTGTACCAGACAATGACACCACTTGATAATCCTTTCGTATCAACCTCAACAATCATTGAACTCAAAAACAGAATTGATTACCCATATGAACAATTCGATACAATATATCTTGAACAATATAAAATAAGAAACATACTCCAAAAACAAGAGGAAGATAACGCACAACAAACAATATTGGCAATCTTATACCCACTCTCAGACAAAATAGTCCTTATAGATATAACAAACATCGACTGGGAACAAGTAAACAATAACCAACACCCATATGTCAAGAAAGGAACACAAAAAGCGGCATATAACACAACAAGTGATAAAAACTATAAGATATTAAAAGACGTTATTTATTTTCCATTAAAAAAACAACCTTATAACAATATAACCTATATATATAACTTTCCACAACTCGATAAAACATATAAAACTCTCTATAAGGAAAATTGGGATAAATTAAAAAAATAACCTATCCCAACCTATCCCAAAATCAAACCTCAAATATCCATCTTGCTCTTCTCCTTGACAATATCACGCAGACTGTTCAATCCCGATACATAACGGAATATGCCATTAACACTCCTGCCCATCATCTGAGCCAAATATGCAACATTGCCACTACTCTCATTCATATATACTGAAGCAAAAGTGTGGCGGAAAGTATAATAAGTAATACCATCAGCAATATCCTCCATACCCAAACGGTTGAATATCTTCTTAACCTTCTTGCTGAACATCTGAGTAATATAAGCAACACGATAATCTATCTTACTGTCATTATCAGCACCATCAACATCCACAATATTATCCAAACCCGGCAATAAATAACCATTTCGCTTATCCATACTATTGATAAAACACTCCATCAATACAGAATTACAATCATTGCGCTCTATCACAATACAATCAATCAACTCACCAGTCTTCCGTCTGCGCATATCACTTATAACATAATACTCAACATCATCAATCTTCTGAATAGTTATATTCTCGCTCCTTATTCGCAATAAATCACTCAATGCCAAACCCTGACACGTGTAGCACATCAACAGCAACATCTCAATATATAACTCATCATAATAACGATGACACAATAAACGCTCAACAATACCATCCTTATAACTCCATACACCGGCAATACCATCAGCAACACAACACTGATTCATATAATCACTCTCCAACTTAACCATAACATCACGATTCAAACCACGCCTGTTCATATCAATCTTATAACGCTTCCAATACTTAAAAACCTTGTAAGGATGAGGAAAACGCACAGAGTTAATAATACCCAACTCAATACCATAACGATATACACTGCCATAACGAGCCAAATAGGTATTGATAGCACCATCACGCATCTTCTTCACATCAACACACCAACGAGCAAAACCCTCCAATAATACAGAACGTAAGTCAGTAACAAGAAAATCATCCCTGCCAATAAACTCACATAACAAATGAAAAGAGGTGTGATATAAATTAATTGTATGATGACGATAACCACGCACCTTGCACATATTTTGATATAAGTCCTTGTAAACCAAAGAGTTAGAGTTAATAAGAGAGGACTTGGAAGAATCATCCAATAAACTCTTTGCAGTATAAGGAATACTTAAAGTTTCACATTCACAAAGTTTTGTAAGTACCTGATTTTTAAGTTCTTGAAGTATCTTATTAAACGCAGAAGCCCCCGGTGAACTTTTTTTGACACATTCGTTTTTCTTATCCCAAACAGATATAGGCACAGAAACAGAAGTATATTTTTCGGCACGGCCATTATATTGAACACGCAATACAATAGGATAAGTACCGTCAGATTTGGAACGAGAGGTAATCTGACAAAGATGAATTGTTGCACGACTTACTTTTGACATAATTTTGACATAATTCTTAATTTTCTTATTATATTAAACAAGTTGAAGAGATTGTAATTGAGGATTGCAAGTATTTTTAATTGTTATAAAAAAACGAGAAAACCCTGTCTCTCTCCACACTTTTTATTGCACACCGCAAATATAATACTTTTTTCTTTTGCACACTTTATTTTTTGTGTTAAATTTTGTTAAGTCCTTGAAATAAGTCAGTACAAAAATCTATGTTATACTATTTTAGTATATTATACATATCTTATAAGTAATTGATTATTAGAGAGTTATAAAAGTATGTAATGTTATTGCACACTTGATTACATACTTAAACAAAAAAAATATCTTTATATCTACTTATTTCGATACAAAGATAAAAAATAAAAATGAATTAGAAATTAATTTTGGAATATATCTTCTTTTGAAGCATTTCTTATAAAATTATTGTTCACATCAAGGAATACATATCTGAGATAGTCTTTTTCTTCCATCAGGTAGACAACATATTTGAATATCATTGATTTATCCCTTAACGCTATTTTGCCATTTGGATTAACCAACCTTATAAGTTCTTTCATAAGTTATTGTCATCTTTTCCTTTTTATTTTTTGCTTGTTTAAATAACTGGTAAAGTTTCTCAAATGCCTGTTGTGAGTTGGTTACTTGTCCTTTTATTGTGTTATAACCAACGATAAGACATCCTGCACTACTATTCTGATTTACTCCTTTATGAATAAGAATACCATCGAATCCTTTCACGTTCAAAACTCTGGGAACATAACCATTGCAGAAGGACTTATAATAAGGTTTCTGATAGAACTTAGGACTTATTATATCAATTGTAAGGTCATAAGTACCTGTTGGTATTGCTGTTTTTGCATATACTTTCTTTTTCCTTATATCGTTTACAGACATTGAATCATCAAGACCTCTGTCAGTATCTTCGATAGCATCACATATATAGACATTATCAACATAAATGTGTGATATACAATATAGTTTATTGTTGAATGTCCTCTTTACTAATATCTTCATCTTCTTTATATTTAATATTTATTTCGTTATTCTTCATCTTGTAATGATAATCAATTCCCAGAATTGAACCTGAGAAGGTAAATACTTCACCAGTTGCAGCAAGAACTGAAGCATCAATAACCCCCACAGGTGGGCACAGAAAGGAAGCGATAATCAGAATGACACCAAAGCTTGCAAGTGCAACACCAAGCCACAATTGGATTGTCATTTTTTGTTCATTACTTATTGGTTTGATTTTTTGTTTCATTTTTTATTTAAAAATATTTCTTTTTAAATAAAGATTTTAAAACTTTTCAATTTTGCATTATATTTATATTATATAATCTGACAAATTAAATAAAGATATGAATAACATTAAATTAAAGATTTTATCAAGTGACACCTGTGGTTGTTGTGTCAAGTACAAAGACAAAATAAACAGACTGATTGAAGAATATCCAATTGATGTCGAATATTTGGATATAAACAAAAATGATTTGGATTTAAGTGAATATAATTTCAAGGGATTGCCTTTCACAGTGGTATATATTGATGGTCGCTATATCAAATATTTCCAGGGAGATATGCCTGTTGAGAGAATAAAGGAGCAAATTGGTTTATGATTGGATGGATTTTTATGAAAAGCACTGTAATGACTTTTACAATTACATAATAAGGAATGAGAAACAGATAAAGAAAGAGGTCAGGAAGAACATAACCTATGAGGAAGAGTTGTTTGACGAGGCATATTCCGATACCATTGTCAAGGTTGCAAATGCAATACTGGTCAACCACAAGATAATTGAGGATTTCAGATATTACTTCTTCATAAGTTTCAAGCAGAATTACATACAGATGCAGAACAAGAAGAGGAAGATTGACAAGATGAAGACTTATGGTTATGCAGATTGTGAGGGTTTGATATTTGATGATGAGGATAAAGAGGAAATTTATGAAAGGGTAAGGATATTATTCAGCTGGTTGGCTGAATATTTGGAAGAATATTTTCCACCGAATGAGGTTGACATTTATATTGTCTATTATTTCTTAAAGGTTGGGAAGAATCGTGTATCATATCAGAAGATGGCTGATATATATGATGTTGACATAAGATATATAACAAACGTTATAAGGAACATAAAGAAGTTTGTAAATAATGATTTGACAATAAATAATAAAAAAGAGGAAATTTTGTATAATGGAGATTTTGATTTTGTTAATTCCTAATTTATGGGAATTTTTGGCAATAATGTTTTTAATGTTTTTCACAATATTTTTTGTTCCAATATTTCAGAGTTGGATATTGCAGTTTGAGAGTTTTATGTTATATCCTTTCATTTGCAAGAAATGCTGTTCATTTTGGCTTGATTTGATATTGAACATCATATTGGCATATATATTCAACCCTATGTTTTTTGTTTGGGGATTGATAACGGCAAGTGTATTGGCATATATGCACATTTATTCATCAAAACATTAAATGAATGTTAAATCTTTATTTAAAAGAAATATTGATTGAGGGTTTATCCGAAAATCTTTATTTAAAATAATTTATCAAAAATACAAATAGATATGTTAATCAGAAACAGAAAGAATGAAAATATTGTTGTGGCAAGTGGTCACGGTTACACAGTTGAAAAGGTTAAGAAGGCTATGGAATTCATCAACCATACTGGTAGAAACACAACAGTTGAGCAATGGGTTGAGATGTACAATTATTTGAAGAATACAAATGAGAGTGCCACTGGTTGCAAGAGTTGTGCTGCTGCCAAATATACTGCAAGTGTAAGGAACTATGCAAAATATGGTTATCTCACGTTATTGAACGAGGGTCACAAGCCGGAGGAATTTGGCATTGGTGAGCAGAAGAAAGAGGAACCGGTTGAAAATGTTGAGAACAGGATTGATTTGGGAAAGAAAGAAGAAGAAATCATTGAGAATGTCAAAGAGGCATTGGAAGAAGAGCCAAAGGTTGAAGAGAAACCAAAGAGAGGTAGAAAGTCTTCAAAAAAATAAATGAAGGATATAATGGGAAATTATGTATAAAATCAAGATAAATGACAAGGAGTATGAAGTTCCAACGTCCTTTGCGGATATAACGATGGAGGATTATGTCCGTTGTTTCAAGGGTATAAGGGACACGGACAAGTTGGAGGGTGCTGAATTGTTCTACACTGTGAGGGAGAATGAGGCAAAGATAATTTCAAGGTTATTGGGTGAGAAAGATGATTTCTGTATGAATATGCCAGTTGTGATATATCAGTCATTGACACAGAGTTGTGGTTTCATATACAAGTTATCTTCAATTCCTCATTCAAACAGCATTGAGATTGATGGAATCAAATATGAGATACCAAAACCGGAGGAGTTTTCATTAAGACAATGGATTGATGTTGATGTCACTATGCAGGATGAGGGCAATGACAATCGTTTTTTGGAATTGTTATGCATATTGCTTATGCGCAGGGGTGAGGACGGTAAGTTTATTCCTTATGACGGTGAGAATATCAAGAGGTTTTATGACAAGGTTTGCAAGATGAGGGCGAGTGACGGTTTGGGTATTGTATATCATTTTTTCTTGAGAGGCGAGATTTCCAGAAAACTTACAAGCATCTCTTCCAAGATGGAGGGGGTGATACACCAATTTCGCCAAAATATACTCAATTCGTGAATGATTACAATTGGATGCACGTTGTTTCCACTTTGGCTTGTCATAATTTTTTAAAGATGGAAGAAGTTCTGGAACAGAATGTGGTGGATGTTTTCTCATATATGACATATATGCAGGCAAAGATGCAGGCAGAACGTGCGCAGGAAAAGTTTTTGGAACAGATACAGCAATCAAGGAGCAGGAACAGGAATTGACTTGTTCCTCTTTTTATCTTTATATAAAAATAATTTTATAAATTATATTTGAATGGCAGGTTTTTCAAAAGAAGATACATTAAGGGGTCACAGGCTGAAATATCTGAGAAAGGAGATTATATCAGGTCAGTCAAGATGGTCAATCAAGCAGAAATTATTGAATGGTGAGTATGACTGGTGGCCCGAAAGCAAGGATGTTGACCCAAAGAGAATTGGTGAATATATAAGGGAAGCTGCCGAGACTTGCAAGTATGAGACACAGGTTGCGAGAGACGAGGCAAAATCCGTGCATTTGGAGCGTTATTTGGACTTATATCGCAAATGTGATGCAGCAAATGACCGTTCAACAGCAAGACAGATATTGAGTGACATTGCCAAGTTAATGGGTCTGAATGAGAAAGAGACGTTGGCAATTGAGACAACATCATATAGGGTAAAACTTATTTAAGATGAAATTCAAAAAAGGAGAGGATTATATAATAAACACTGACAGAGTGCATAGAAATTCATTGATGGAACAGAAATATGATATAGGTCACAAGGATTGGAGTAATGATGAGCATACAAAATATATTGACATTGAGTTGGACTTCACTCCAAAGGACGGTCAGAAGAAGATAATTGAGATGGCTAATGACAACCGTACCAAAAAAGTGATTGTAAATATCTTCCGTCAGTATGGAAAGAGTTTTGTCTGCCGTTATTTGAGTTTGTTGTGGATGCAGAAGCCTGGAACTGTTGTGGGATATATCACGCAGACTTCAAGGTTGGCAAAGGACATTTTCAAGAAGTTTGTGACTATGTTTCCAGAGGAACTTATAAAGTCAAAGGACGGAAAGGATTTCATTATTGAGTTGACAAACGGTTCAAAACTGATATTCTTCTCAGTTGAACAGACTCACGCAATCCGTGGTTTCACATTGGATTTCCTTATATGGGATGAGGTTTCGCACAGTAGGGAATACACACCAGATGGTGAACATATATATTATAACATTGTTGCTCCGTTATTGGATGCAAAGGGAAAGAAGGAGATATACATATCAACACCAAATGGCGCACAGGGCTTTTTTTATAATGAGGCGATGAAAGCGTTGAATGGCGAGGACGGATATGCTTATTTGAGGGTGAGTGTATATCAGGATGAGACCAAGGACAAGAAATGGATTGAATCAAAGAGAAAGGATTATCCAGAGTTGGCTTGGAAACAGGAATATGAGTGTGAGTTCTTGGAGGGAGGTATAAGTTTCTTCAAGGGTTTTGGTAAATTGTTCAAGGATGACAGTTTTGACTGGTCACAGAAGATGGTATGTGGTGTTGACTTTTCATCCGTTGGTACTGACAACACCGTTATGACATTTATGAATGAGGACAGACAGACATACCAATATGTGATACAGGGTGATCTGGATTATAAATATCAACAGATGGCAGAGCATTTGAACAAGGTTGGCAACCGTCTTGTATATTGTTTATTTGAATCAAACAGTATTGGTGAGGTAATGGGTAATGAGGTGAAGAAGTTGGTGAATGTTGGTACAAGGTCGAGAATTGACTTTATATACACCTCAAACTCAACAAAACAGGATTACATTGAGAAATTGGCATTGGATATTGAGCAAGAGAATCTTTCATTTATGGAGAACAACAAGATATTGGAAGAAGAACTGAAGACATATACATACACAGTTTCAAAGACTGGAAAGAAAGTTTTCAACGCATTGGAAGGTTATCACGATGATACTGTGATTTCATTGGCATTGGCAAACCTTGCATATCATAACAGGATGAATAAGACTGGCAATAATATAATGGTTATCAGAAGATAAAAGAATTATGATAAAAGATATTGTTAATTTATTTTATAAATTATCCGAGAAACATAAGTTAATTCGGAGTTTCAAATATGACAGATTATCAAAGGGTGCTGGTGTCGGTGACGAAATGATGCCCCATTGTTTCTTGGAAGACCCCTTGTATTTTGGAAACACAGACACAACTACTGGCACTGTGCCTGTCACTATCAATTTTGACATTGTTATCACCCCTCAGTTGTTGGAGAATTGGGGAATAAACCCAAGCACGGAAGCAGGACAGAACCTGTGCCAAGGGATTGCACTCAATTATATTGCAAAGATAAGGCAAATCATAAAATATAGCATAGACAACAACTATATCTCAAGCATTGCAAGTTGGAATTTCGTCACGTTGAAGCACTGGTATGACAACGACTGTGACGGTGTAAGGTGTACATTGGTGCTGAATGTAAGGAATGAAATCAATTTCTGTGACATTGACGAGCATTTTGACGAAGAGAAAGAGTTTGACATCAAGAAATATCTTCCAGAGATTGAAACCGATGATGCACAAGGCTGTGTTGTATTCGATAACAAATTACCAAAGTTCAGTATATAATGAATTATGATGAAAACACAAGAAGAAGACTGAAAGAAGTGTTTGACAGGATTGCGGAGGAATGCAAGATAATTATGCAGACACTTTTGGAGGGTGAGATTGGTATCAACGAGAAAGTCGGTATCAATACATTGGCTAATTCAAGGACACATAATGAAATACAAGGTATAAATGTTGATGATTTCGGTATCATAAACCTTCTTGTAAATGAATATGCTGTATTATATGTGGACGGAAACGGATATGAATGGGCAAGAAGACCTGTGAGTGTCAAAAAAGACCAAAAATTCCCACCTCCAAATGTCATTGCGGAATGGTGTGGAAGAGTTGGAATACCTACTGATAATGAAACAGTGTATAAGATATGCAGGGCAATATGGTTGGATGGCATAAAGGCAAGACCTTTCATTGAACCCACGTTTGAAGAGATTGACAAGATGTTTGATGAGTGGGCTGATGACATATTCAATTCATTGGTTGGTGAATTGGACGATTATTTTGACAACTGATTATAATTTATTTTAATGGCAGGACAAAGGTTCTGCCATATTTGTTTTTAAATCTTTATTTAAAATGAAATAATCAGAATTATTAAAAAATAATGGCAAAAATAGAAACAAATACTATTATCGCTTCAAGTCTTGACAATTTTCTGGTATTTGAGAATGAGAACTTCACAGTTTTACCTTATGTTTTGATTGGTGCTGCTTCCGCAAATGTCGGTAAGAACATCACGTTGACTTTTGAGGATGCTGATGATGCTGATGCGGCAAAGATTGTGTTGGAGGGAAAGCCAAATACAAATATAACTTCAAGGACTTTCAACACTTCCGGTTCTGTCACACAGTTATTGTTCTCATTAATGGAATGTCTGAAGATGAACAGTATTGTCTATGACATATATCCTGCAACTGCAAACTCATTGAGAATGGGATTGGACAGTTCAAGAAAGTGGAAGATAACATCAAGTCTTACGATTGGCGGAAACTATTCTTCATTTGACCCAGAGGCATTGAACAAATGGGTTGTGATGATTAATGGAAACATTGATAATGAGACAAGCCAGTTCTCACTTGAAAAGTATAACAACAATCAGGAAGTATCGTTTAACATTTCAGCACCTTTCAATTACATTACAACCAAATATCCGTTTCAGATAAATCTTGCAGCATATGGCGTGAGGGGTGGAACTATCACTATGCAGACTATAACCAACAATCAGATACTCATATTGCCGACCACATTGGACAAGTTTGAGACTGTTGACTATTCAAGGTATTTTTCTGATGCAAGTGACGGAGAGAAGAAGGATTTCCTTACCAGAAACTTTGTGAGAAACTACAATTATGGTGAATATATCGGTTTGTCCTTATTGACCAACCGTGAGTTGAGGAATATCAATCTTGTCAAAAAATATTATACAAACAGTGGTATGTATCTCACTTCAAGGACAAGTTGCATATCAATGGAAAAGAATTATTCCAGAATTGATTTCTATGATACTTTTGATTTGGATTCAATTGAAAACCAATTCAATCATCAAGTGGGTTATGTTGATGTTGTCGCAGTACAGGGAACAGTTGAAATTACAAATAATATAAGATATTATGTCGAGCCTAAATGTGACAAGAATGACACGTTGTTCTTCATTAATGCAATTGGTGGTTTGGATTCATACAATTTTACTGGTGAACATAAGTTTGCCTCATCAATTGACGAGAGGACAACATATATGAAGAATCCTCAAAGACCGTTTGATAACACTTATGAGTTGGAACATACCAAACAGGTTGAAATGGAGAGTATGTACACTTCAACAACCAGTATGATTAACGAGAGAATGGCAAATTGGCTCACTGAGTTACAGAGAAGCAAATATGTCTTCAAGTATTATCCAGAAGAGAAAGTTAAATTCAAGATGGTGCTGATTGATGATATGTCGATTGAGTTGTCAGACAATGAGAAATATTATGAGATTGAGTGTAAGTATCGTTTTGCCGATACAGGAATAAATATATAATTTGAAAAATGGGATATGTATATCAATTTATTTTTAAACAATAAACTTGTTGATGTAAACGAGGACACAGAGATTAAGATTAAAAAGGAATTTCAAGATCCAGAGGAACTTATCGTCAAGGAAATAACTTATTCATATGAGATGGAATTGCCTACAACGTTGAGAAACAAGAGGGTGATTGGATTTGTTGATGCCGTTGATGTAAGACAGAAGTTCAACCGTGTCTATGATGCAGAATTATATGCAAATGATATGTTAATTCTGAGGGGAAAGTTCATCATCAACGAGATTGACAAGGAAAACTACAAGGGAAATATCTATATTCCACAGAAAAAGGAACTGAAAGACGTTTTGGGTGACAGAACGTTAAGGGAACTTATACCTCATTACAAATATATAAATGATTGGGAGGACATTACAAGGATAAACAATTATGTCGGAAACATACAGGGTTATGGTGCTGACTATCCGCCTGTTGACCAACGTGACAAGCATATATGTTTTCCTTATGTTTTATATAATTGGCCATATAACAAACCAGAAGCCAATATGGGAAAGTATGAACAGTCAACTGTTTATGATAATACAACCTTTGATTTGAACAATGTATTGCCAGCTTTCAATGTATTGTCCGTTATGAAAGATGTATTTGCAACAAATGGTTATAATTTGATTGGTAATGTATTTGAGAATCCCAAATTCACGGAGTTATTCCAGAGTTATTCAAGCAATTGGGATTTGTACAAGTCCGAAAAGAAGACACCTTATTATCTTTCATTCCATTGTGAGGGTGGATTAAGAAAATATTCAACACAGAAGAAAAGACAGAACACATCATCCAGTGCGGAAGAGTTTGATGATGGCAAATTCAAATTTTGTGCCGATATTCCACTCTATTCTGACAATGCGACAATCTCGAATATTGTGAACAAATATGAGATAATGAAGACTTCAACTGACACTTCGTTTTCAAAAGAGGCAAAAACAATAATTGTTCCTGTGAGTGGTTGGTATCAAGTACATTTCAAAGGAAATCTCGACCTTCCAGACGAAGGAAGATATGACAGAGAAGGCCCTGTGACAGTAACTGGTTGGAGTTCAAGGGATGATATAACTGACTTTTCGCTAAGTGCCTATGAGGTTCAGTTGAAGAGAGGTATTCCAAAGGAAAATCCCAGATATTATTGTTTCAATTTTGGTCTGCCACTTGTTCCCGTTGACTATACAGAGAATGAAAAAAGTCCGAGTGTGCTGTATGATAACCCAACGGCAGTGAAGATATTGCAAGGTGAGAGTTGCAGATATTTTGGAAAGAACCAAAAGACCACATTGGTAAAGAATTTGAGTGGTTTCAACACAGAGGATTTCATTTGTGGTGCGAGGTTTGGACATCAGTCATTGCATAACTCAGTATCTTGTCGTTGCGAATTCAGGGAGTACAACAAAATGGCTATGATGGGTTTGTATAACGTGTCAAAACAACCACAGTTCAAAGATATGGGAGAGGATAACAGTGGTGAATATCTTATCTTTAATTATGGTGCTACTCCTGGTAATTCATATGGTCAGGACACAGCGCAAGTGATGGTAAGGGAAGACAGTTATTCCAATTTTGAGGGTTATAACCTTTTGAAAAGGGATACTAACGGTGATAAAATCACATATTCTTGGGACACAACCAGTAATATCAACGCACATACCTATGTGGGGCAAAAAAATTCAACAATAAAATGCAACAGTTCAACAAACGGTACATTTGACATCTATACTTGTGTATGGTTGGAAGAGGGAGAGACAATTTATCCAGAGATTGTCAGTGCATTTAACCACCAACAGGACAAGTGTTCTTGGTATAACACTGGTTGTAAATGTTCAAAAAGAAAACACCTTTATAAAAGGGGTTGTACAAACTATCTCTATAACTTTGACTTTGAAATGGGTCTTGTGACAACAGATGAGAAATGGATTCCAAATAAGAAAGAGCCTATCTTGAATGGTTCTGATTTGTCAACAAAGAGATATACCGATGTAAACAAACTTCTGCCAGAAATAAAATGCAACGATTATCTCAATAACTTCTTGCAGACATTCAATTGCAGATTAAGCCAGATTGACAAGAACACCTATTCGATGGACTATATCAGTACAAAGGAAGAAAGTGGAAAGGTCATATCAATTGATGATTATTGCAACAACGTGGATGCTGTTTTTAAGAGAATTACATTGCCAAGCACTATTGCATTGAAGTGGAAAAATGACACCAGTGAAGAAGGATATGTGAGAGGAAATGATTCACCATATTGTGAGGACGCATCAAGACCTTTCAATCAACCGGAACATAGTGGTGAAATTACATTTGAGAATCCTGCAAACACAAGTGGTTCAATAAACAAGAAAGACAGTATTTGGAGTTATTGCTGGTACAAGTCAATAAAGACTGACGGAAACTATACATTCCCAAGCCCTATAATTGCTGACAGTGGTATATTTGATGAGGAATACACTTATGAGTTGGCACAAGCGGAACAGTTCAAGACAGACTACACGATGAGGTTTTTCTATCTCTATAACAGAAAGGACATAACAAACAACAATCTTATCCCAAGGATGAACTATATTGAGATAAAGGGTGACAAAACTTTCAGATTATTGATTGTTGACAATCAGTTATGGACTTACCAGAGAAACAATAACGGTTCATTGACTGAGAAGAAACTCATAATGCTGGACTATGACAATACAAGTGACAACACCTATGACGGTAGGGACAAGACAATAACGGATGTGTTCTTCAATATCAATATGAATGACTACTATCAGGTTGATATTGATATGATAATTCCAAACCACATATTCAACCAGATTAAGAGCAACACAAAGATATTGTATAATGACGGATTGTGGAGTGTTATTGAGATTGACGGTCATTCAGTACAGGAAGACGAACCAGCAACATTGAGTTTGAAATCTTTATAATTAAATCAGAATTTATTAAAAAATAATGGCAAATAAGAGAACTTATACAATTGAAATTGCCGGTGTCAAGGAAGCCTTTGACAATGTGAGCAGTCTTGCAGATGTGTTGGATAAACTTACCGACAAGGCTGTGAATGTAACCGCTAATGTTGAAAAAGTAACGGAGGCAACTACAAAGAATAGCACTGCCACAAAGGAAAGTGCTTCAAGTGCTGATGCTCTTTCAAAGGCAAAGCAGAAACTGGCAGATTTTGATGCTGAATATGAGAAGGAACTTCAACAAGTAAATTCCGAGTTGTCCAAGAACAAAAAAGAAATAAAGGAACTTATTCAGCAACAAGAGGCACAGTCGGTTGTTGAGGAAAAACAACTCAATTCATATGCTGAAAAACAAAAATATTTAACATCTCTTAACAAACTTATCAGAACACACGCAAATGTTACAGAAGAAGACAAAACAGAGATACAAGCAATGGTTGAGGAATCTGCAAGACTTCAAGCTGAGTTGAAGGAGTTTGACGAGCAGATGAAAATATATACAAGGAATGTAGGAAATTATCCCGGTGCAGCACAGATGGTCATTGATTCCAATAAGTCAATGAAACAGGAGTTGAAAGAACTCAAAAATGAAATGGCTGAAATGATTGCAAACGGTGTTGACAAGACAGACCCTAAATTCCTTGCATTAGCACAAAGGGCAGGTGAATTGAAAGACGCAATGTCTGATGCCAGTGATGAAATAAGCCACTTTGCATCGGACACGGCAGGTATTGATAATGTCATTAATCTTGCAACAACAGCAACAAGTGTATGGGGTTTGTATAATTCCGCATTAACCGTTTTTGGAGAGGAAAACGAGGCAGTTGCTGAAAGTATGCAGAAAATGATGGCAATTATGCAAATGCTACAATCTCTCCAAGCGTTACAGAACACACTTACAGCAAATGGTAGTGCAACCGCAAAGATATATACAACTGTGACGAATGCACTGGCTTCAGCACTTGGTCTTAAATCAAAGGCAACAGAGGTTGATACAGCGACAACGCAGACCAATACGGCAGTCAATGAGGCAAATACAGTATCAGAGGAAACAAACGCAGCAGCAAATGCGGCAAATGCAGCAGCAAAAGAGGCTGATACGGTTGCAACTGAAACAAACACTGTTGCAGAAGGAACAAATACAGCAGCAGAGGGTGCTAACACTACCGCAAAGACTGCCAATACCGCAGCCACCGGTGCAAATACAGTTGCAGAGGGTGCTAATACCGCATCCAAGACAGCGAATGCGACAGCAACAGGTGCAGCAACGGCAGCACAAGGAGGATTGACACTTGCACAAAAGGCAGGTGCGATTGCTTCAAAAACCTTGGGTGTCGCAATGAGAAGTATTCCTCTTATATTCATTATCGGACTTGTGATTGACCTTGTTACTCACTGGAAAGAAATATGGAAATGGTTGAATGACACATTCCCAGTTATCGGAAAGGTAACAAGTGCTTTCAAGGGTATGGGTGGCTTTATGAACACTCTCAAGGCTATCTGTGTTGGTTTTGGAAAGGCTGTTGTGAACTGGGTGATAAATCCTCTTAGAACACTTGGCAAGGTAATGGCTTCACTATTCAAGGGTGATTTTGAAGGTGCCTGGAATGCTATGAAGGAAGGTCTTAAACAACAATATGCCGGAACTGTTGAAGCATTTAAGAGTGGTTTCAAGTCACAGGTTGAAAAAGGTCTTGAAGATATGAGACTGAAAGCAACAGAAGAGGCAAACAAGACAACTCAACAGGAACTTAAAGAATTAAAAATTCGAGAGAGGAATAACAAGACTTATTCTGACAGACATATTGCTCTTCAAAAGAAAGACTTTGCAGAAAGGAGAAAATTGGCAAAGGGAAACAAGGAGGAACTTAATAAAATCAAACTGGAAGAAATGCAGTTTGACGCAGATGTTGAAGACAAGAAGACAGCCTATGCCAAAGAGCAACAGCAAGAAAGAACCAAAGCAGCAAAGGCAGGTGCGGCTGAAAGAACGAAGACAGCAAAGGCAGCACAAGCAGAAGCAAACAAGGCAGTGGATGAATACAAAAAGAGAATACAGGAATTGTACAAGGCAGTTGAACAAACAATTCAGAAATCTGATAATCTGGTCAAACAAGGTATTCAATTACAGAGAAAGACCTATGAGGAATATTTCAAGACACTTATCTCAACATATGAGGAAATGTATGGAAAAACTCTTAAAGGACTTATAAATGGTGAATCATTTTACACAAATGAAATGCTTTCCGCAAATGTTGATGCCGTTCAGGATTATGCTTTCAAACGTAAGATGATTGTATATCAGACTTTGGCTGAAGAAGCGGATGAAACAAGAAACACATATCGGAAAATCCTTAATGAAATAACGTCACTCATACAGAAGACCAGTTCGGAGGCAGAAAAAGCATCAGGTGAAACAAAAGTAAAACTTGAAGCACAGTTGACATCATTGCAACTTACATACAAGAATGTCCAGAAGAGTATGGAAGACCTTTTGGGTGATTATGCAGGCAATGCAGATTTCCAAATTCCTCTTAGTTTTGATACTGATGCTATCATCAAGCGTTTCAAGGATATTGTTCCAAAACTCAGTGCCGATGTACAAAAATTATTTGAAAGCCACAAAGGTCTTGGTGCTATAACTGACTTTCTTGAAAACACTGGTAATCAGTTTGAATACTTATTGACCACGGCTTCAAAAGTCGGTCAAGAAAGTACCTTCAAGGAATATTTGATTTCTATTGCCGAGATTTTGAATGGTGATACAAAAGAGGTACAAGACTTAAAGAATGGTCTTCAAAATGTATTCACTGTGGTTGATGAAGAAGGCAATGGTACACTTCAAATATTGGGTGAATTACCAGATAGTTTTGTGGCAACCAAAAAGGCTATGCAAGAGAATGGTGATGTTCTTGCCGGATTAATTGAGGATTTCAGAAATCTTTCAGTTGGTTCAAATATTGCAGTTGACAGACTTAACATATTGGGTGCAGAAACCAGAAATAAGTGGAAAGAAATATCAGAAGAAGTATCAAAAGGCTTAAAAAAAGCCCAAGATGATTCACTGAAGGAAATTATCTCAACCAGTGACAAACTGATTAGCTATAACGACAAGGTTATAAAAAAATTCCAAGAAGCTACAAAAGGTTTAAAATTAGAACCAGTAAAGGTTGACGATGCTTTCACCAAGACATTTGATGGTCAGATAATGTCGATAGACAAGACCCGTGAGAGATATGAGAAACTAAGAAAAGCCTATGAGGAATACCAAGAGACCATAAGGGTCAATATGGGAAGGGATGCTTTTGAAAAAGAATGGCAGAAAATCATTGATGAAACCATAAAGAAATACGGAGAGGGTTCAAAGGAATGGGCTGCTGCTATGAACAAACACCAGTCGGAATCCATAGAGAGAAATAAGGCAGAAGACTTATGGCAGAAGAAACTCTATGCCACCAAAATACTGTATGGTGAGGATTCTGTTGAATACAAACTGATGTTGGATGAAAAGACAAAGGCTGATGCTCAGTATGCTATGGAATATGAGAAAACCCAACAGTCAATTCAAGATATAGATAAGAAGACAAATTCAATTTACTCTGACTATGCTGAAAGTCTTGGAAAGAGAATACAAGACATATATAAAGCATTCAGTGAGAATATGTTTGAGCCTTTGGCAGAGGGTTTCACTGCACTTCTTG
>Ga0326511_10000530_pt1 | contig 33452 bp, 36 predicted proteins | sample 0_2496_0518_D_FD_203701 | JGI IMG/M metagenome (GOLD analysis project Ga0326511, IMG submission 203701) | Bovine rumen microbial communities from UC Davis, California, United States - 0_2496_0518 | ecosystem: Host-associated > Mammals > Digestive system > Stomach > Rumen | place: USA...
ATACATTGATTTTTCTTTACATTTTATTTAATTAAGAATGGCGATAACAGATGCCCTTTCTCATGTTGACACAAGCACTTTTTTAGCTGTATTCTTTTGCTTTTTGAATGTAAATAATCGGTAAATAAGCGACGGGAGCGAATTCTATAAAATACTAATTACCAATATCTTACGCGTTTTAAAGACGCTCAAAACACAAAGTTTTCTTAGGGTTTTCCCTCATTTGTTTTAAGCATTGAAAACATTGTTGTACCTTTGCATTGTGAGAGATGATAACAGTCGCAGTTCAAAAGGTGACCTTTCGCACTCCAAAAGCATACCTTTTAGCGCGCAAAAGCATAGCTTTCGAAACGCAAAACGGCACATCTGGCGAATAACGCTGAAAATCTTTTACAGTCATCCCGAAGGGATGAAGAGAGAACGGAGAGAACGGAAGGAAAGAGGGAAAGAAAACGGAGAGAACGGGAGAACGAAGGGAAAGAGGGAAAGAGAATAGATTCTCAAACGGCCCTAAAGATATCTCAAACGAGGAAACTAACCTCGCTCCCCACGCTTCCACGCTCCCTCGCTCCCTTAAAAAATCCCACGCTTCCACGCTCCCTCGCTCCCTTAAAAATCCCACGCTTCCACGCTCCCTCGCTCCCCAAAAATTTATGTTTAACTATTAATCCTTTTAAAAACTATGATTCGTTACAAATTGTACCAAGACAACCGAAAGAACTCCACCACGCGCGGACAGTGGTACGGCCGTGCAGCCGTGATGGGAGTCACTGACCTTGAAACGCTCGCCGCTCGCATCCAGCGTAACTGTACGGCGAAGAAGTCTGATGTGATGGCCGTGCTCACTGAGCTGGTCGAAGTGATGCAGGACGAACTGCAGGAGGGACGCCGCGTGAAGCTCGACGGCTTCGGCAGCTTCAAGATCGGCATCAGCACCACTGGTGCGGAGAGTCCCAAGCTCTTCACTCCGACGAAGAACGTCAAGGGTGTGCACGTGCTGTTCCAGCCTGAGGTGAAGACCAGTGCCGACGGCACCCGTGTCAAGACTTTCCTCACCGGCGTCAAGGTGGCTGAGTACGGCGAGTACGACAAGCCGGAGGAGGAGCAGGAGGAGCCTTAGCCTACCCCCACCCCCTCCCTAAAAGGAGGGGAAAGCCTACCCCCAACCCCCTTCCCGAGCAAGGCTCGCCACCCCGTAGCCTTCCCCTGAAGGGAGGGGAGCTGGTCCACCCTTTAGGAGGGATTCAGGGGGGCTTCTTTGTTTAACCTACTGACCCACGCCCCGTTTGTCAGGTCCACCCTTCAGGGGGGATTCAGGGGGGGCTTCAATACCATGAAAAAGAAAGGACTTTGGGAGGCTATTCTCCGTATGCTGATAGCAGCTGCTACTGCTGCGTTGACCGCACTGGGCACCACCTCGTGCATGGGTCAAGGACCGCTTGTACTATAGACGCAAGCACTCACCCCTATCTACTCCCCTCCATTTACAGGGAGGGGATCTACTACGCTGGGTGTTACCAGCTGTATGGCATAAGAAAAAGGCGGGTCAAACGGCTCGCCTTTTTTAAATGACTGATTGCAGAAGGAAACCTATGTGAACACATCTTCTGCTACCATGCACGGATACGACACCTGCTCATCGTTGATAAGACTGATGCCAAGGGCGTCCTCCAGTCGAGAAAGTGTGTCAAGCGACATATTTTCTTTGCCTTTCAGTATCTTTGACACATATTGCTGAGTGCAGTTCATACGTTCAGCAAGAGCTTTCTGGGTAAGATTCTCCTGCTTCATCTGCAGCAGCACCTTGACGGCTATCTTCTGGGAATGACGCATCCACGACCAGTTGTCGCGTCTCCATTCTGCTTCCTCGCGCCATGTGGATGGCGTTTCGCTCTGGTGAGTTTCGAGGAATTCTTGTGTTTTCTTTTTCATATTACCTCCTTTTCTTTATGATAGTTCTGACAGGAAATCCACAAAACCGTCAGCGTCAATGGCTTGATGGCTGATGAGGTAGTTGCGAACCTGTTCCATCTTGTTTAATTCTTTAAGCGTATGCTCACGTTCTTGCATGGTGCGTGTCAACTTGATGGCTCCACCAGTGATGATATAGCATCCTGGCTCCAGCTTGATGGCATAGATGCGGAGCCACGAAGCATGTTGTGGACGTTCCTTAATCCTGGCTTTCTCCTTGCCAAGCAGCATCTCACTCGTGCGGCTATTCTCCAAAGGACGGAATATCTTATCAAGATCAGCCTCTGGCGAGAGATCGAGAATCAGGCATTGTATGCGCTGATTGTCATCAATAGTGTCGTAGATAGCTTGATTGATGTCCGTTATCTTGAAATAGGACTCCAAATCGGTCATATTTGCCAAGAAGAAATCGACCAGCCATTCAGGATCACTCCACTGTTCGAAGAGTATCTGCAAGGCATTGTCAGCTGCATTATCGTAGCGCACAGCCCACAGAGTGTCATTATCAAGTATCTTATCAAATGTCATATCGTGTACTCTTTTGTGCTGCAAATATAGAACGTTTATTTGAAATAACAACTGATGGTTGTATTTTTCTGCTGTATTTTAGTTTTTTTTAATTCTCCTGCCCTAATGCTTTCCGATTTGTGACACACTGCGTCCCGAATTGTTGATTCAACTATCAACTATTATCTATTAACTATTAACTATTATCAATAACCCATAACCTTTCCTCCCCTCGGGGAGGCCAGGAGGGGGTCGAAAGGGGGGCAAAAAAAAGCCTTCCGTTATGGAAGGCTTTGCGGTGCGTACGGGACTCGAACCCGTGACCTCCTGCGTGACAGGCAGGCATTCTAACCAGGCTGAACTAACGCACCAATAGTGGTGGTGTGGCGGTGCGTACGGGACTCGAACCCGTGACCTCCTGCGTGACAGGCAGGCATTCTAACCAGGCTGAACTAACGCACCTTTTGGTTAAGCGGTTGCAAAGGTAGGAATATTTTTTGTTTCCACCAAAACAAAACGCTATTTTTTTATAAAAAACATTGTAAAAGACAAGCATCGTGATAACCTTCGGGGGTGAGGAGCCAGTCGTGCAGGATTGTTCTTTCTTTGAAACCAGCTTCATCGAACAACTGGCAGGAAGCGTGGTTGTCGCTATCGACATAGGCATAAAGCTGATGGAGACGGAGCACATCGCGGGCATAATCCAACAAAGCGCTGAGGGCTGCAAGGGCATAACCCTGATGACGGTACTGCTGTAGGATCACAATCCCTACTTCAGCTCGCAGATGCTGGGGGGAGAAGTCTTGCAGGTCGATTAGTCCGACGGTGGTTTCTTCGGCATTGTCGATGACCAGCCGTACTTGCTTGTCGGTATAGATGTCGCCTGTCGTACGTGCCAGATAGTCGTGCAGCACATAGCGCGAATAGGGAACATTGGTGTTGCTGACCTGCCACAGCTCACGGTTGTTTTCTATCTGGTAGAGCAGGTCAAGGTCTTCTGGCTCCAAAGCGCGGAGCGTCACTTTTGGCTGTTTGTGCTGGTCGTTCATCGGAATATCTCGTTGGGAGTGATGATGGTTTTCGTGGCAGGATGATAGGTGGCAAGAAGCACGTCCTGCTGCTGGTGTTCGCCAAAGATATTGAACAGTTGCTCATACGAATAGACGGATGTATCATAGACCACATAGGTGGTACGGCCATTGACCACGGGAACGTTCAGACTGTGATGACCATCAGGCAGCGTGGTTCCTGTTCCTTCCTTCACGGCGATGCACGAGAGTCCTTTCTTTTTGGCTAAAGCAACACAGGCTTCGAGGTTTTCCTTACTGCCGATGAAAATATAGTCGGCGTGAGTCTGCTCGTTGGGCAGGAAGAAGCCCAGCGACTTCTTCATCCGGTTATACAGCATACGCATCAAGGCAAGGAATGCCTTTCCGTAGATGGCCAGTTTGATGGGGATGGTGAGGAAGAAACTCTGCTGTCCGTAGTGTTTCCGCAAGAAAATCAGCATCGCATCATAGAACACGTGTACATAGCGGAAGCCTGTGTGACGCGAACTTTCTCCTTTATAATGCAGGATACGCAGGGGCAGGTACCAGTTTTGATAACCGCTTTTGAGGATGCGACAGCTCAGGTCGATGTCTTCGCCATACATGAAGAAGTCTTCATCGAGCAGTCCTACCTTGTCGAGGGTATCTCGGCGCGACAGGAAAAAGGCTCCGCTGACCACTTCGATGGGTGCCTGTTCGTCCCAGGGGAGTCCACTCATATAGTATTTCCCATAGCGCGGATGCTTGGGGAAGAGCTGACAGAGGCCACACATCTTATAGAACGACACCATCGGCGTTGGCAGTCCGCGTCGTGACTCGCGGGCATCGCTTCCGTTGGGGTCTATCATGCGAACACCCAGTGCGCCAGCGTCAGGATGCTGGTCCATGAAATCAACAGCCTGTTGCAACACCTGTTCACCCACAATGGTATCAGGATTCAACAACAGCACATATTCTCCTTTGCTCTGACGGATGGCAATGTTGTTGGCACAGGAAAAGCCCAGGTTGTGATTGCTGTCGATGAGGTGTACCTGCGGAAAACGTTTCGCGATATAATCCACCGTTGCATCGTGGGAATGGTTATCAATCACATATACCTCTGCATCGAGGTCGTGAACGGCGCGAAAAACACTATCGAGACACTGCTCCAAATAGTATTTTACATTATAGCTGACGATGACAACAGATAGGGTCATGGAAGGTGAAAGGTGAAAGGTGAGAGGTGAAATGTGAAATGTGAAAGGTGAAATGTGAAAGGTGAAAGGTGAAAGGTGAAAGGTGAGAGGTTAAGGGTTGGGGGCTTCTGTTTCAGCTTTGCATCGGTCCATACTGGGATAGATGAAGAACATACTCAGGAAGAGGATGACAGCCATATAGAAATATGAGGTGGTGAAGCTGAAGAAATAGTAGAACCAGATGTTTACGACCATCGGTACTGCGAGCATCATCATGCGTAGCATACCAAAGAACAGCAGGCGCTGGGGTGCTTTCTGGGCATCATCGGTCAGTTGTCTGTGGATTTTGGGAATCCGAAACATATACAGCGCAAAGGGTATGGAACCTATCGTCAGCAGCACCATAACGGTACCTGCAAGGAAGTTGACGGTTGGGTCGGGCAGATTGCCTGGCATCAGACATTCTGTTTCGTATAGCACGATGATAATCACTGCCATAATGACAGGTGCAAAAAAAGCAATAAGCAGTTTCCTTTGTGTTTCTTTCATCATATTTCAGTTCTGTTTAAGATGGCACGACCGAGGGTGACCTCATCGGTATATTCCAGTTCGTCGCCAACAGAGATACCGCGGGCTATCACACTGATTTTCACCCCATACGGCTGCAGTTTGCGCTGGATATAGAAATTGGTGGTGTCGCCTTCCATCGTACTCGCCAACGCAAGGATGACCTCTTCCACCCCACCCTGTCCGACGCGCTCGACAAGCGATTCAATCTCGATGTCAGAGGGTCCGATGCCATCCATCGGCGAGATGATACCACCCAGCACATGATAGAGACCATGATACTGCTGCGTGTTTTCAACCGCCATCACGTCCTGGATATTCTCGACCACACAGATGACAGCTTTCTCTCGTCGAGGATCGGAACAGATGGGACACACATCGGTGTCGCTGATGTTGTGACAGACGCTACAATGCTTGATATCCTTCCGCACACGAGCAATGGCTTCAGCAAACTCCTCCACCTCTTCGCACGGCTGGCGCAACAGGTGGAGAACCAGCCTAAGGGCAGTTTTACGTCCCACCCCAGGCAGTTTGGAGAATTCCGAGACGGCTTTCTCCAGGAGTTGCGAAGGAATACTGTTAGTCATCGAAGAGATAGATGCCTACACCAACACGCAGACCGATGGTAGAATACTTGCTATGACTGGTAAACGACTGGTCGTAATAGACAGCCGGTTCGATGGTTACAGAGCGGTTGAGGAAGAAAGCATAGCCTACCTCCAATCCTGGCATCACGTCGTTGTGGTTGTGGTCGCAATGAACGAGTTTGGCCGCAGCACCAAAGAACAGACCGCATGATTCCAAATAATAACGTCCACCGACGCCGAGGGTGTAACGGTCGGCAACAGCATCATTGCTGCTATGCTCGAACGAAGCCTCACCCAGCAACATCAGGTTGTCGGCGATGAAATAACCGCCCTGAGCCTGCAAGCCTAACGAAAACTTGTCGTTGCCGTTGTAATGAAGGTTCAAACCTGTAAGGGAACCCCCAATGTATCCCTTACCTTTCTGGAACTGTGCACTTGCGCTCAATGTCATGATGCAAGCTGCAACCAAAAGAAATAATTTCTTTGTCATAGTTGTTGATATTTTGAATAATTAAAATTCTTACTCCTTTACTCCTTCTCTCCTTTCCTCCCCCTTCAGGGGGAGTCAGAGGGGGCTTCCTTTACCCTTTACTCCTTCGAACCATCCACACGACAAACCAGATGATAGAGAGTGCAAGAGTTACGCCACCGAGGGCATAGCTAAGTGTCTGCGACAGGTTGAAAGCCTGCGGACTGACGAAGATGAACGTGACGCAAACCGTTGTCATAAACAGAGCCGGAATGAGCGTAATCAAGTAGTTTTTCTTGTTCAGTACGAGATAGACCGTCAAAGTCCATAAGGTAAAAACAGACAGCGTCTGATTCGACCATCCGAACCAGCTCCATATTCTGTTGAAGCCTTCAGCGTCTGACATCTGCCAAAGCAACAGAGCGATGGCTGCTGCAAACATAGGGATGCATACGGTCAGACGGCGACGAATGGAATGCTGCTCGAAATGCAGGAAGTCGGCAATAATCAGACGGGCACTGCGGAAAGCGGTGTCGCCACTGGTTATCGGCGCTGCCACCACACCCAACATAGCGAGGATGCCACCAGCAACGCCCAGCCAGTCTTTACAAATGATATTCACAACAGAAGGTGCATCATTGATTGCATCCTTGCCACCAGCCACCAACTCATAGCCTGGTGTGGGTTCCTGATAGAAGAAATACATCGATACCGATGCCCATATCAAGGCCACGATACCTTCAGTAATCATCGCACCATAGAAGATGGGGCGACCTTGTTTTTCGTGCTTCACGCAACGGGCCATCAACGGAGTCTGTGTAGCATGGAAACCGCTGATAGCACCACAGGCAATCGTGATAAACAATCCTGGGAAAATCAGACTCTTGGAACCAAAGCGCTCGGCACCCATATTGCCGAATTCTTGCCACAGCTCAGGTATCTGCGGCCATTTAACCAGCAACACCGCCATTAACGCTAACGCCATAAAAATCAGCGAAATAGCAAATACTGGATAAATTTTCCCTATAATCTTGTCAATAGGCAACAAGGTGGCGATAATGTAATAGATAAAGATGATGATAATCCAAAAGAAATAGCTGCCAAACTGTTCTACGAAGAAGGCTGGTTCCCAGATACCGCCTAAGATTTTGGCAGGACTGAACACAAACACGACACCAACCATCATCAACAGCAATACGGAGAAAATCAGCATCACCCGTTGGGTAATATTACCCAGGTATCGTCCTACCAAATCGGGCAGGTTGGCACCTCCGTGACGAATGGAGAGCATACCACTCAGGTAGTCATGAACAGCACCAGCAAAGATACAGCCGAACACTATCCACAGATAGGCTACAGGGCCGAACTTCGCACCCATGATAGCGCCGAAGATAGGACCCGTGCCGGCAATGTTCAGAAACTGAATCATAAAAATCTTCCAACTGGGTAAAACAATATAATCTACTCCATCAGCTTTCGAAATAGCAGGAGTAGGACGGTTGTCTGGACCGAATGTTTTCTCGACAAACTTTCCATAGACGAGGTATCCCACAACCAGCAGGACAAGTGCTACAACAAATGAAATCATCTTTTGATACCTATTTTATCATTTTATTGGGACAAAGGTACGATTAAGTGAGCGAAAAACAAAATAAATCAAAAAAAATTGCTATCTTTGTGCAATATTTACAATCATCATGAAAAGAATTCTGCTATTCACCATCATCATATTGGGTGCGATGATCTCATTTGCACAAGTGCCGAAACATGAACTGCGTGCCGTCTGGCTCACGACGGTCAAGAACCTCGACTGGCCGAAAACATTTGCGAAGAGTCCTGCCGATATCCAGAAACAAAAGGCTGAACTATGTCATATTCTCGACCAATTGCAAGAGGCAAACGTCAATACGATACTGTTCCAGACACGCGTCAGAGCGGCTGTTATCTATCCTTCCGACATAGAACCTTGGAGCGAAGTGATGACAGGCACTCACGGACGCAATCCTGGCTACGATGCTTTGCAGTTTGCCATCGAAGAGTGTCATGCTCGCGGCATGGAGTGTCACGCGTGGCTCTGTACACTGCCTGTAGGCAAATGGGATTCGCCTGCTTGTAAAGCAATCCGCAAACGACTGCCCCACCTTATATATAAAATAGGTGACGAAGGATTTATGAAGCCAGAATCGCCAGAAACGGCCGACTATCTTGCCAACATCGCCCGCGAGGTAGTCACACGCTATGATGTTGACGGCATCCACCTCGACTATATCCGCTATCCTGAACAGCAGACAATCCGCATCAGCGGCAACGAGGCTCGTGCCAATATCACCCACATCGTTCGAGCCATCCATGATGCCGTAAAAAGTGTGAAACCATACGTGAAACTCAGTTGTGCACCTATCGGCAAGCATGCCGACCTGCGTCGCCAGTCGAGTCGAGGATGGAATGCACGCGACAAAGTGTATCAGGATGCCCAAGAGTGGATGCGCACAGGACTGATGGACCAGCTCTATCCGATGATGTATTTCCGAGGCAACAACTTCTATCCCTTCGCCGTTGACTGGAAAGAGAAAGAATATGGAGGTGCTGTGGCCGCAGGACTGGGCATCTACTGTCTGGACCGGCACGAAGGAAACTGGCCTTTAGAGGAGATACAGCGCCAGTTGAACACCACTCGGCAGCTGGGATTAGGACATGCTTATTTCCGTAGCCAGTTCTTCACAGATAACACGAAAGGCGTCTATCACCTCGTGGCCAATGACATCGACCGCTACCCTGCCCTTGTACCACCCATGCGGAACGACAACAGAAACGCCCAATGCGCCATTCGCCATTCCCAATGCTCCCTTTCACCCCATTATGTCATCCTCTCGTGGGACGGTGATGCCCCACTCTATAATGTTTATGCCTCACGCGAGTTGCCTGTCAACACAGACGATGCACGTAACCTCATCGCCATGAGACTGACCAAGAAGCAGCTGGTGTTGGAAAACACACCTCTCACCCAACAGATGAACTACGTAGTGACGGCAATGGACCGCTTCGGCAACGAGTATGCACCACAGCAGTCGGCAACTGTTCGCACACAAAACGCGTTCCTCCCCAACGACGGCAAAACGCTCATTGTTGACACCCACGAGCTTTCCAACAGCGATTATTTCCTGATACAGACCTTACAGGGCACAACCGTTGCTACCAGCAAAGCCTATCGCGGCAAGAACCATCGTGGCTACACGATAACCGCCAGTCAACGCAATATCAACATCGCCGCTCTCCCTGATGGTACCTACCAGTTGCGCAGCGTCAACAAAAAAGGCGTTGCTCATCGCATCGCCTTCTTTATCGTAAAAAGATAACCATCCAGCCTTTAGGCTTCAGGCTTTACTCCCACTCTATCGTCGAAGGTGGTTTGGAGGAGATGTCATAACAAACACGGTTGACACCTTTCACCTTATTGATAATCTCATTAGACACTTTTGCCATGAAGTCATACGGCAGATGTGCCCAGTCGGCAGTCATCGCATCAGTACTGGTGACAGCACGAAGGGCTACAGGATTCTCATAGGTACGCTCGTCACCCATCACACCCACGCTGCGTACGGTGCTCAACAATACAACACCTGCCTGCCAAATCTGATCGTACAGTGAAACTTCTATCTCGCCGTCTTGCATCGCCGCAGGAACACCTGCAGCCAACACACGACGCGCCTCCTCACCGCTGAGTTTCACCTTATAGTCGCGCAAGCCGCGAATATAGATATCGTCAGCATCCTGCAAGATGCGCACCTTCTCTGGTGTGATATCTCCAAGGATACGAACAGCCAAGCCTGGTCCTGGGAACGGGTGACGGGTGATCAGATGCTCAGGCATCCCCATCTGGCGTCCCACACGACGTACCTCGTCTTTGAACAACCACTTCAGCGGTTCACAGAGCTGAAGGTTCATCTCCTTTGGCAGACCGCCTACATTATGATGACTCTTGATGACCTTTCCTGTGATATTCAGCGACTCGATGCGGTCAGGATAGATAGTGCCCTGAGCCAGCCAGCGAACAGCTCCCTCCTGTCCTCCTTCCTTAGAAGAACTGATAATGGATTTGGCCTGTTCATTGAACACCTCGATGAAGTCGCGACCGATAATCTTGCGCTTTTGTTCTGGATCGGTAACACCAGCAAGGTCGCCAAAGAACTTCTTACTGGCATCCACCCCTATCACGTTCAATCCCAACACCTTGTAGTCTTCCATCACCTGCGTAAACTCATTCTTGCGCAACATACCGTGATCCACGAAGATACAGGTCAGACGGTCGCCAATCGCTTTGTTCAACAGCACAGCCGCAACACTGGAATCAACACCTCCTGACAAACCCAAAATCACACGGTCATTGCCAATCTGCTCGCGGAGTTCTGCAACAGTCGTATCTACAAAAGAGGCTGCACTCCAGTCTTGCTTGGAACCACAGATGTCAACGACGAAATTCTTCAGCAGCAGGGAACCCTGCACGGTGTGAAACACCTCTGGATGGAACTGAACGGCAAAGACGGAAGCCCCTTCCTGTGCTCCACCCGTAGGAGAGGAATTGTAGAAGGCCGCATATTTCACATCAGCCGTAGAAGCAATACACTCATAACCGTCAGGAATGGCAGTAATGGTGTCGCCGTGACTCATCCACACCTGTGAATGCTGGTCGAACCCTTTGAACAAAGGATTCTGTGTGTCAACGGTCTCAAGGTGGGCACGACCATACTCTCGCGTATTGGTCTTCTCCACTTTACCACCATTGGCATAAGAGATATATTGCGAACCGTAGCAGATACCCAATACAGGCACCTTGCCTACAAACTGACTGAGATCCACTTTGAAAGCCTCTGGGTCGTGAACGGAAAATGGTGAACCGCTCAGGATGACACCAATCACGGAGTCGTCGCCCACAGGGAATTTGTTGTAAGGAAGAATCTCACAAAAGGTGTCTAATTCACGTACACGACGGCCTATCAGCTGCGTTGTCTGTGAACCGAAATCCAGAATAATAATCTTCTGTTGCATAACTATATTTGACGATTTTACAATTTACCATTTGACAAAAGCCTCAGCTTGGTCGAGGCTATCAAGTTTGCCCACATCCAACAATCGCAGGTCCTGGGCCTCATAACCTCGAATCAGATGATCGCCACACACCTTCAGGTAGAAGTCCATAATGGGAAAACGATCGGGCCAGTCGGCCAACAGTGGAGTCAACGACGGATGAAAGACGTGAATGCCGCTGAAGGCGAGGGTTGAGAGTTGAAGATTGAGGGTTGAGGGTTGAGGGTTGAGGGCTATTGGACCTTTCACTTCGCCTGTTTCAATGTTTGTCCACCCTTGCAGCCGCATGTCATCATCGAACAGCAGATAGCGTTTTGTTTGACGCTTGCTGACAACGAGCAACGGCGCATCAGCGGGTAGTGACTTGAGGTCGAGATTACTCAGGATATCAACATTGTGAATCAGGATTGGCTCTGTGGGGTCGAAAAGCGGAAGGGCTTTCTTGATGCCGCCGCCTGTTTCCAACAGCGCATCGCGTTCGTCAGAGATACGGATATCCAGTCCGAAGTTGTCTTGTTCCTTCAGGAAGTCGATAATCTGATCCGCAAAATGATGGACATTGACAACGATACGTTCATACCCTGCATCCTTCAGACGAAGCACCACATGTTCGAGCAACGGCTTTCCGCCAACCCTCACCAATGCCTTTGGCATCGTGTCGGTCAACGGTTTCAGACGGGTTCCCAATCCCGCTGCAAATATCATTGCTTGCTTCATGGGTACAAAGGTAGTGAAAGTTGAGAGAAGAACAAAATAAACGGTTTATTTTTTCTTCCGAAACGCATCCTACCTTCGAACATAGTTCAAAGGTAGTGGTTTTTTTGGTGATATGCAAAAAAAACATTATCTTTGTCACCAATTTATATACCTCACTAAAAACCTACAGTACGATGACAGACAGAAAAGAATGGCTCAAGCCCTACCGCGACATCATAGATCAGCAGTTCCAACTCACTCCTGAAGCCCGTCAGGATGTTGATCATTTCTTCAGTCGTCTGGAGCAGAAAGCTGCTGAATGCAACAGTCAGGCGGCCTTCGCCACTGCCTTCATGGAGAGTCCGATGTACCAGGAATACACCAACCTGTTCACCAAATACAGCAAGATGGTGACAACGGCTTCTGGTGAGACTGCAGAAGAAGCTACCAAGACGATGAAGAAAAAAGCGGCAAAGTCTGCTGCCACAGGATATGTAAGTTCTATGGCCAATCAGGAATTGAACATCGCCATCTCCCACATGCTTCCTGACGAAATCAACAGGTTGCGCTGGGGTGGTCTTCGCGCCATCCCCATCATCGGTCCTATCGTTCAGTGGATAGACAATATCGAGTGGATTCGAAGACTGCTGGGAAAATAACGCGCTCGAATCCCTTTCCTACACCTTTGTGTCCTTCAATACCTGTGTGATTCCCTGTTCACGATGACAGATATGCACCTCCACCCCATATTTCTCGTGGATGTGTTCTGCCAGATGTTGAGCACAATATACCGAACGGTGCTGACCACCTGTACAACCGAATGAGAACATCAGGGAGGTAAAGCCGCGCTGTATATAGCGTTCCACATGATGGTCGGCCAACAGATAGACACTGTCCAGGAACGTCAGAATCTCCCCATCATCTTCCAAGAATCGGATAACGGGTTCATCCAATCCCGTTAGCTTCTTATACGGCTCATAGCGTCCAGGATTGTGGGTGCTACGGCAGTCGAATACATAGCCGCCACCGTTTCCTGACTCATCCTCAGGGATTCCCTTATGATAGGAGAAACTGAACACGCGCACCACCAACGGACCCTTCCCATCGTATTTTGAGAAAGTGGCAGGACCGTCTTGGGGATGTGCCTCATAGATATCCTTTTCTGCTGTCTTAAAGCCATCGGAACGTACAACGGGCTGCTGTGGCTTGGGGGCAAACTGCGGCAGTTCCGTCAGCCGTTGCAGCACATCCATCAGATAGGGATATGGTGTGTTGTCGTTTCCTGAAAAGCCTTCCTCTCCGTTTCCGCGGAAATATGCCAGCACCTCACGCAGATTCTGTATAGCTGGCGGAATACTGTCAATGAAATGCTGTTTATGTTCGAAATAGCCTCTGAATCCGTATGCGCCCAGCACCTGCAATGTGCGGAAGAGCACAAACAGCGCCAGCTGGTGGGCGAAATGGTGCACAGGCGGCACCTCTGTATATTTCTTCAGTTCATTGTAATATTCTTTGATCAGTTCGAGGCGTAAGCGGTGCGAGTACTTCGCGGATGCCTGCCACAGGAACGAAGCCAAATCGTAGTACAACGGACCTTTCCGCCCTCCCTGAAAGTCGATGAAGAATAAAGATTCAGGGTGATTGTTTGGATCTATCATCACGTTCCGTGCCTGGAAGTCCCGATAGAGGAAACAATCCATTTGCTCTGATGTGAGGTCTTTGGCAAACAGTCGGAAGTTGGCTTCCAGCTTCATCTCATGAAAGTCCAGATCTGTTGCTTTCAGGAAACAGTATTTGAAATAGTTCAGGTCAAACAACACATTATCGACATCGAACTCTGGCTGCGGATAGCAGTTTTTCCAGTCGAGTCCTCGTGCCCCACGAAACTGGATGTTGGGCAGTTCACGAATGGTCCTGATCAGCAGTTGTTTCTCCTGCTGGTTATAACGGCCGCCAGCGTCGCGTCCACCTTTCAGCGCGTCAAACAAAGATACAGGTCCCAAGTCGGTTTGCAGGTAGCGCATCTCGTCGTCGTCAACAGCCAGGATTTTTGGCACAGGCAACTGTCGCTGTGTGAAATGCTGGGCAAGATAGATAAAAGCGTGGTTCTCATCACGGCTTGTGCCCACCACACCAATGACACTTTCTCCCTGATGGTTGGTCAACCTGTAATACAACCGGTTACTGCCGGCACCAGCAAGTTGTTCTATCGCTGCCGGCTCTTCGCCACACCATCTTTTATATAATTGTTTCAGTTCGTGCATATTGTTCTGACTGCTTGATTTTTCTTTTCTGCTGCAAAATTAAGCAAAAAATCTTAATTAAGAATGAATCGGTAAATAAAAAAATCGGATGTCATCACGACGTCCGATTTCCAAAACAAACTACTTAAAAACTAATCTACTAAAACAAATCAAAAATATCAATCTTTGGTCGGTACGACTACCTTCCATTAGATTTCTTGTGCAAATATAGGACATTTTTTCATTCCCCACAAGAGAAATCGTAAAAAAAACACATATTTAACTACATTTTTTCAAAAAAAAAGGAGACATTCGTAACGAACATCTCCTTTTTGATATACAGACTTTACATTTTTACATCATTCCACCCATTCCTGGTGCACCCCCCATCGGCATTGCTGGCTCCTTCTCTGGTTTGTCAACGATGAGACATTCTGTGGTCAGGAACATACCTGCGATAGAGGCTGCATTCTCCAGTGCTACACGAGCAACCTTTGCTGGGTCAACGATACCTGCTACGCGCAAGTCTTCGTACTCATCGGTACGAGCGTTATAACCGAAGTCGCCTTTGCCTTCGCGTACCTTCTGTACAACGACAGCTCCTTCGCCACCTGCATTGATAACAATCTGGCGCAGAGGCTCTTCGATGGCGCGCTCCACAATATTGATACCTGTCTGCTCGTCTGCATTGTCACCTTTCAGACCCTTCAGGGCTTCCAGTGCACGGATATAGGTTGTACCACCACCAGCGACAACACCTTCTTCGATGGCTGCACGGGTAGCGCAAAGGGCATCGTCAACACGGTCTTTCTTTTCCTTCATCTCTACCTCGCTGTTAGCACCTACATAGAGGACTGCCACACCACCGGCGAGCTTAGCCAGACGCTCCTGCAGTTTTTCCTTGTCGTATGAGCTGGTCGTATTTTCAATTTCTTTCTTAATCTGAGCCACACGGTTTGCGATAGCCTCTTTCTCACCAGCACCATTGACGATGGTGGTATTGTCCTTGCTGACTGTCACCTTGTCACAAGTACCCATCATCTCAAGGGTAGCCTTGTCGAGTGACAGACCTTTCTCCTCGCTGATGACAACACCGCCTGTCAGTACGGCAATATCTTCGAGCATTGCCTTGCGACGGTCGCCGAAGCCTGGAGCCTTCACAGCACAGATCTTCAGACCTCCACGCAGACGGTTGACAACCAGTGTGGTCAGTGCCTCTGAATCCACATCCTCAGCGATGACGAGCAACGGACGGCCGCTCTCTGCTGCGGGCTGCAGGATAGGCAGAAAATCCTTGATGTTGGAAATCTTCTTGTCGTAGATCAGGATATACGGATTCTCCATCACGCACTCCAACTTGTCTGCATCGGTAACGAAATAAGCTGACAGGTAACCGCGATCGAACTGCATACCTTCTACCACACCGATATTGGTGTCGCGGCTTTTGCTCTCCTCGATGGTGATTACACCGTCCTTGCTAACCTGGCGCATCGCGTCGGCCAGCAGTTTACCGATTTCCTTATCGTTGTTGGCACTCACGGTTGCCACCTGCTCAATCTTGTCGTAGTTGTCGCCAACCTGCTCGGCAGAACCCTTGATGAACTCAACAACCTTGTCAACAGCTTTGTCGATACCACGCTTCAAATCCATCGGATTGGCACCTGCTGTCACATTCTTCAAACCTTCATTGACAATGGCCTGTGTCAGGATGGTAGCTGTCGTCGTACCGTCACCAGCATCGTCGCCAGTCTTTGAAGCCACACTCTTAACGAGCTGTGCACCAGTATTCTCAAACTTGTCCTCAAGCTCTATTTCTTTGGCTACAGTCACACCGTCCTTGGTAATCTGCGGAGCACCAAACTTCTTTTCAATCACCACATTACGTCCCTTCGGACCAAGTGTAACCTTTACTGCGTTTGCCAACTGATCGACACCCTTCTTCAACATGTCGCGGGCATCTGTATTGAATTTAATATCTTTTGCCATAATTCTATTTACAATTTAAAATGTTCATTATCCGATAACTGCGAGAACGTCACTTTGACGCATAATCAAGTATTTCTCACCTTCAAACTCCAGTTCAGTGCCGCTATATTTGCCGTAGAGCACTTCGTCACCAGCCTTCAGTACCATTTCTTCATCTTTGGTACCGTTTCCGACAGCAACTACCTTACCGTGTAAGGGTTTCTCTTTTGCGGTATCAGGAATGATGATGCCGCCAACTTTCTCTTCTGCAGGTGCTGGAACTACCAACACGCGATCTGCTAATGGTTTAATGTTCATTGTTGTATAAATTTAATAAATGTTGTATCGTTTGCCTGTTCCTTTGCGAAAACTGTGCCAAACGTACAACATTTACTTTTGTGTTGTCATATCTGCCAAATTGTCACGTCCAAAACTCCTTCTCCCCTGTCGGCGCCATCTCACCCTGACACTTCGGACAGGTTTGCTGGTCCCAGATGCGGATGCGGTCGCTGCCACAGTGGAGGCACAGCCTGCCAGACGCACTCCTGTAGGATGGTGCCACGTCAGCAATGACGCCGCCGACCACAAGATGCTGGATCGTCTTGCAGTCGGGGCAGCTCACTGCGGTAATCTGCTGATGGAAGAGTCCTCGTCCTTCATATACATCAGCCTCGTATCCACAGGCTTTACAACGGTATTTTAGTTTCCATGCCATTATTCTTGTATCTCATCCAAATTGTTTGGGCGACATGGCCCTTCATCCTATCACTTCAATATAGAAACTGAACGGCCGGAACCCGTCGTTGCAACTGATCATCGCACTCATCGGATTCTTCATCCAGCCGCCGCTATACGTTACCGACCCGTCGGCAGCCGTCTGCTGTTCAGCAAAAAAATGGCCTTCGCTTCTGGCCAGCGACTCCACAAATTCGCGCATCGACGACCAGGCAGACTGGCACATACCTTCTGGGCACTGTCCGTCAACAGATATCCACTCCTGTCCCACTCGCACGTCACAAGCATGCTCAATCGGGTTCTCGTATTTCGCCATCAAGTCAGGATATACCGTCTGGCGAACCGCTGTAATTCTCACCTTATTCATATATAATATATTCAATAATCAATAACCAATAACCATTAACCTTCTTCTCCCCCTCGGGGGGAAGGCTACGGGGGGGCGAGCTTTGCTCGGGATGGCCAGAGGGGGGGCCTCCCCTTTCACCATGCAAATATAGTAATAATCATTGAAATATCACCAACAAGCAACTTTTTTCCGTTATTTTCACAAAACAACAGCAGCTACAACGTCGTTGTAGCTGCTGTTTCATACAAATGATAAGCGTAATTTCTTTTCTCTAAACAATCTTTTTTATTTCTCAATTTTATTTGCTTTCTTGCAAATATACACAGCCTGAGCTGCAGCAAAGACCTCTACGGCCAGTGAAAACATTGTTAACATCATAATCTTTTTCCTTTCTCTACTTTTAAATGTTATCCTAATCTTTTTCCTTAAAACGCTGCAAAGGTATATCCATTCTGCGATCCTCCAACCTTTTTCCATCTGTTTTTTACGAAATGCCCCGTTTTATTGACCGAAATCAAATATACCTTTACAAGGTGAAAAATTATAATCGAGGATTTTTTTGATTTTAAAATAGAATTCCTTATCTTTGCGCCAAAATTAGACTAAAAACTTGATATGAAAAATTAAGCACCTTATTTTTATGTATATGGTGGCTAATCTCGTGATTATCAAAAACCATTGCCTAACCTGCTGACGATGATAGCCCACTGATTACATCCTGCAGACATTGCAGGAACCTGGCAGCATGACCGCCATCCATCTGGACGTGATGAAACTGGAGAGACACAGGCAGCGTGGTCTTGAACAGGTGTTTGCGATACCTGCCCCAGCAGAGGAACGGATTGGTATAGATGCCCGTATATTGGTTGACGATGCCGTCGAGTTCTGTCTGTATGATGGCTGACGTGCCGACAACAGCACAGTCGTCGCGTGGGATGAGGCGACATTCGTCGGCTGCCTGGGCAGTCAGCTGCTGGTAGTCATGCTGAAACTGCTGCAGGTCTTCTGAAAAGGGAATATCGCAATTGCTGATGCCCCCTTGACGATCGTAAACAATGACATTGAGGCCCAGCTTGTCATAACGGAACAGCTTGGTCTTTTCAAGCACCACATGGAACTCATCGATGCTGTCGGCAACCTTGCCAATGCACCAGCACAACAAAACATTGAACTTGATGCCTGTACGCTTGCTCACCTTCACCAGCCGACTGACGTCCAGCGTCTTCACAAATGTCACCATCGGCATCGGCGATGACATCCACATACGGTATGCATCAGCACGACTACTCTCTTCTGGTATGATTTCTGTCTTCATTGCTTATCTGTTTCCACTTCCGATTGTTCATTTCTGCAACAGGGTTGTAAACACATTGCAGCACCCATCTTGCGACGGATGCTGCAAATATACAAAATTATTACCAACTAATGATGAATCTCACCAAAAAACTTATTTCATCTTTCGCAGTTGAACGCATCTGCTTTTAATTTTCTTCAAAGAACGAACCCGTTGGGAGTGGTGCATTAGCCTCGACACAACAGTTGAAGCGTTCACGGCTGCGACGTTCACGGGCAAACATCGCCTTGGTGCCGGCTTCGTCCTGCTGGAACTCCAAATGTTCGTCGATAGCAAACGAGTGGGCCATCGTCTCCACATCAAGGTTGTCGGTGCCGATGAGCGTGAAGGTCCAATCCTGTTTCTTCAGTTTCTCAATCAGTTTGCGAATCATCTTCAGCGACCACTCCTCGCTACTGTTCTCCTCGCCGTCTGTGATGATTGTCACCAGGACGTTTTCGCCATCTTCAACCTGGGCATTGACCTTTGATACGCTCTTGCCGATTGCATCATAAAGAGGTGTGGCGGCACAGGGACAATAGGCTTTCCAGTCGAGATTCTCCGTTTTCGTAGCAGGAACATTGTCATAATGCCACTTGATATGATCACTGTCAAAGGTGACCAACGTTACTTTCTGCTCTATATCAGGGTATTTCTTCTGTATCCCACGAACGGTCTGCAGGGTTTCGTTCATACCTGCGAATGCTTGTTTGCGGATAATATCCATAGAACCACTTTCATCAACGATAATCAGGTTGTGAACTCGCTTTGTCTTAACTTCATTTGTTTGCATAATCGTAATTTTTTTAAATGGTGAATACTCTTTTTGACTTCGTCGAAATGACATGTCTTTATCTCTTAGAAGATGTTTTTCGAAAAAAATTAAGCAAGAATGAAAAAAAAATCGTATCTTCGCAGAAAATTATTGATTATGTACTATCGGCAACTATCTGACAAAGAGATTCTGAGAGGCTTTCGCCGAGGCGATGGCGACATTATCCGTGACTATTTCTACGGCTATTGTCAGATAGGCTATAACGTCTTCGACCAGCGCTACCAACTCAGAGGCAAACAGAACCTGGACTTTATGTCATTGGCACACCAGTATGCCATCTATCTGATGGAGCATGACTGGAAACCGTTGGAGGACCATTCGCCAGAGGTGAGTCTAAAAACATGGATTATCAACGGATTCCGCTTTGTCGTGCTGGATGCGCTGAAATGGTACAAGAAAGAATATGGCAGCATCACGTTTGAAGACTACCTGCGTTCGTTCGACGTGACGAGTAATCTGCGACTGCAGTTCAATCGCTTGGTGGAGGATGTCTGCGACCATGTGCCGATGGGACGAGAGGATAGGTTGATCATCCAAATGATGTTGATACATGGACTCAAGGGAAAGGAGGTCGCTGTGGAGATGGGAATTTCGCCTGCGGCCGTCTCACAACGGTATAAAAAACTGAAGGAAGAGATTATCGTGCCGTACTTCCATCAGAACTTCGACATGGACTTGGATATGCCGGAAATCATGGAAGAGCAAGGCGTTGCCTATGCAGATGCCGCCCCAGCCGCACCTGGCGTATATGCCTCTGCTCCAAACTTGGATTTCATCGGAAAAGAGGAAGCAAAATTTGTATATATGGAAAAAAAGAGAACAACTCCGGAGTTTATCACATCACTCCAGCCAAACGAGATTTTTGTGTTTGGCAGCAATCTGCGAGGGATGCATGGCGGTGGAGCAGCGTATGTTGCATACCGTCAGTTTGGTGCTATCATGGGACAAGGTGTGGGATTGCAAGGACAGAGCTATGCGATTCCTACTATGCAGGGAGGAGTGGAAACTATCAAGCCCTACGTGGATGAGTTCATCGAGTTTGCAAAGGCAAATAAGGACCTGACCTTCCTTGTCACACGCATCGGCTGTGGCATCGCAGGATTCACCGATGACGAGATCGCTCCGCTGTTCGAAAAGGCTCACGATGTGGAGAATATCGTTTTGCCACCAGGCTGGTAACACGCAAAACGCTAAAAGAACCATGAAAATAGTAGTAGCCATAGATTCGTTCAAAGGGAGCCTGACTTCAAAAGAGGCAAATCAGGCAGCAGCAACGAGTATCTATAGTATTCACCCTGAAGCAGAGATAGTACAAGTACCCGTCAGCGATGGTGGCGAAGGTTTCTTGGAGGCATTCCATGCGGCTATTGGGGGTGAGATGATTGAACTGATGGTACGCGATCCTTTGATGCGGCCTGTCTCTGCCCAGTATCTGCTTCAGGACAAACTGGCCTTGATAGAAATCACACAAGCCAGTGGGCTGACACTACTCACGAAGGAGGAACGCAACCCGTTGGTCGCAACCAGTTATGGTACGGGTCAGTTAGTGGCTGATGCAGTCAGAAAAGGCGCAGCGCATATTATCGTGGGACTTGGTGGCAGCGCAACCTGTGACGCAGGTATGGGTATGCTCAGAGCACTCATTGACAGTTTTGCAAAACATGGCAATTGGGATGATATCGGCGAGTTGAAACATATCCGTTTTACGATTGCTTCCGATGTCACAAATCCGCTCTGTGGCGAGAATGGTGCAGCACATGTGTTTGCACCACAAAAGGGAGCAACACCAGCTATGGTACGGCAATTGGACGAACGGGCAAGAAAATTCGCAGACGTTTCTGCCAGGCATTTCGGCTACGACTGTTCTGAGGAGGAAGGTGCAGGAGCTGCGGGTGGTCTGGGCTACGCTTTCCTTCAATATCTCAATGCCGACTGTAAGCCAGGCATCGAACTATTGCTTGACGCCATCAAGTTCCGTGAGATGGTTAAGGATGCCAACCTCGTTATCACAGGCGAAGGTTCTGCCGACCATCAGACGTTAATGGGTAAGCTTCCTATGGGAATCCTGAAGCAGTCAGGCGATGTACCCGTCTGCCTAATTGCTGGGCGTATCAGCGATAGAGAAGACCTATTGAAAGCTGGTTTTACTCATGTAGCGTGTATTAATCCTAAGGGTATCACGCTCGAAGAAGCCATGCGCAAGGAGGTGGCCACACGGAACATCGGCCAAACGCTTCTTTCAATTACGCATGTAATTATCTCACATACTGATACTTATAAGGATATTTAAACGAGCGTAACGTGCATGTTAGTGAACATATCGTATTGTTCACAAAGCGAAGTGACAGAAGATAGTCTTTGTATTTTCCATTTACTTTATTTCTATAATGACATGATCTTTGTAGGACAGGCTAAAATACACTTTCCGCACTTCAGGCAGTCGGAATGCAGATAGCCCGACTCTTGACCTCGACTGTCGTATGGCGTGAGCTGCATGGGGCAGACACGGGCGCAGCTTTTGCACTTCATCTGACACGATGCTGCTACGTGCACAGCGGTATAGGGTTTTGGCAGTGGATGGTGCTTTGGAGCCACCCATGATGAGATGGTTCCCATTGGGCAGAACGAACACCATGTGCGAGGCGCATAGATAAACGACAGGGTGACACCGACGATGGTGGTCACCACAATAATCGTCCAAAACACACGACCAATACCACTCCACATAGCCAAGCCTCCCTCGCTCCAAGGGACAGTCAGTGTGAGCTGGATACCAAACATGCTGAAGATGAAGAGCACCATGAACAGTCGGAAGCCAAAGGTACGCACAAAGGCTGGTATCGGCTTGTGGGGTGAATACTTTGACAGCAATCGATCATACAAGTTGCCTCGTGGACATATATTGCCACACCAGAAACGGCCTCGCCATATGGATGTGAGCACTGGACCAATCATGCAGATGAGTGCGAGGAGTCCGATGACGGGATAAAACCACCCTATGATGATGTATGCGATGATGATCCAATAGAGGTTCAATCCTGGAGTCGCAAAGTGGCGATGAAATTGTTTTTTCTTTTTCTGCTTCATCCAATTCTTCAACCGATTATACCCCTCAACGCCAAGAATTGTTAAGCCACCATACTGACAAGTCTTAGCCAATCCAAAGAGTATAGTCCATAACACACCTTTTGCTGCAACACTTATAGGTAGCAATATTTGAGCAAAAGAGAGAATATAAAAAGGTATGCAGCACAGAAGCACGATGACTCCCGTTTTGAAGGAAAGGGATTGCAGCCACTTCTTGACTCTCTCCCCAAAATGGATGATAGTAGTTTTCATGCTGTTTCGGTAAGAAATACAATTCACAAATTCTATTAAAACACACTGCAAAAGTACTCATTTTCCCTTTAATATTCGTATTTTTGCAGCCAACATTACAATACTTTAAGAGAATTATGGCACATAATTGTGAAAATTGCAAGAAAGATGAAACTCAAAAAACGAAAAATCAAATATACTGCCATATTCTTCCTCTGCTGGTTTGGATTTCTGGTCTTAATGGTAGATGGTGTTCTGAAATTCCAGACATTGGTAGATTATTTCGGCTCATACGCTTTGGTTGAGATAACGTTGTTGCTATTGGTCATCATTCCTACATTGGCCGTTTACAGATTTACAAAAGAAAAATAATGAAGATCATTCAAACAATTTCGATTGGTATATGCAAAAAAAGAGATACCCGTTTGGATATCTCTTCTTAGTTCATTTGCGGAGAGAGAGGGATTCGAACCCCCGGCACCTCTCAGTGCGCCGGTTTTCAAGACCGGTGTAATCGACCACTCTACCATCTCTCCAGACATCCTTGTGGACGGATTCCCTTAAAAATCGGCTGCAAAGGTAATATGTTTTTTTTATTCTTGCAAATATTTGAGAGATTTTTTTCACCTTTGCGACTGCGTCGCGAAGGTAAGTACGCTTGGTTTGCATTACTTTGCGACTTCGTCGCGGATAAACTTAATCGTACCTTTGCGACTTCGTCGCGAAGAAAGTCTTGCTCGGTTTGCATTACTTTGCGACTTCGTCGCGAAGGTAAGCGGCACCTCAACAATAAAAATAAAAGAGTTTTATTTTGTATTGTCTTCGGTTTGCATTACCTTTGTCCCCATGATTTATCCAAGAAACTTCGAAGAGAAGATTGGTTTCAACGAAATCAGGACCATCCTGAAACGGAGATGTATGTCTTCTTTGGGCAAGGAAAAGGTAGATGAAATGGCATTTACCCAAGAGATTGCCGTGATCCATGAACTGCTGCAACAAACGAAGGATTTCAGACTGTTGCAGGAGGAACACGATGATTTCCCATTAAACTACTTCTTCGATGTGAGAGAAAGCGTAGCTCGCCTGCGACTGGAAGGTACACACATGGAGGAAGAGGAACTTTTTGACCTGAAACGTTCGCTGGAAACCATTATCGCCATCGTGAAATTCCTGCGGAATAACGAGAACGATGACCTTAACGATGACGATAACCATCCTTATCCTTCGCTGTACAGACTGACGGAAGGTATCGTGACCTTCCCACAACTGGTGCAGCGCATCGACCAGATACTGGATAAGTTTGGCAAGATCAAAGACACCGCTTCAACAGAACTGGCACGAATCAGGAAGGAACTGGCGAAGATGGAAGGCTCAGTTTCGCGTACCTTATATAATATCCTGCGAACAGCACAGAGCGAAGGACTGGTGGAAAAGGACACCACCCCCACCCTACGCGACGGCAGACTGGTGATACCCATTGCGCCCAATATGAAACGACGTATCAGCGGCATTGTCCACGATGAGTCGGCATCAGGAAAAACGCTGTTCATCGAGCCGACAGAGGTGGTGGAAGCCAATAACCACATCCGCGAACTGGAACATGATGAGCGCAAGGAGATCATCCGAATCCTGACAGACTTTGCCAACGACATCAGACCGCATATCAGTGATATCATCGCCTCCTACAAACTGCTGGCTGAAGTGGACTTCATCCGTGCAAAGGTGGAGATGGGAAATCTGTTCCAGGCGATAGAACCCATCGTGAAAGACTACCCACACATAGACTGGATACGTGCCATTCATCCGCTGTTGCAACAGTCGCTGGCCAAACAAGACAAGCAGGTGGTGCCGCTGGAGATTGTTTTAAGGGGCAAGGAGCAAGGAGCAAGGGGCAAGGAAAGGCTACGGGTAGGCGAACGAAGTTCGGGAATGCAAGAGGCAAGACTGTTGGTTATCTCAGGTCCGAATGCAGGAGGAAAATCGGTATGCCTGAAGACGGTGGGACTGTTGCAATATATGCTACAATGCGGGTTGCCCATCCCTGTGAGCGAACGCTCCACATGTGGTATCTTCGACCATATCATGATGGATATCGGTGACGAACAGAGCATCGAGAACGACCTGAGCACGTATTCCAGTCATCTGCTGAACATGAAGAATATGATGAAGCAGGCCAACGACCGTACGCTGCTCTTGATCGATGAGTTTGGAACAGGCACAGAGCCGACGATTGGCGGAGCCATTGCTGAAGCTGTGCTGAAGCAGTTCTGCAAGAAGAAGGCCTGGGGCGTCATCACTACCCACTATCAGAACCTGAAGCACTTTGCCGACGAACACGAGGGTGTGGTCAATGGGGCGATGCTCTACGACCGCAAAGAGATGCGGGCCCTGTTCCAACTGGCCATCGGACGACCAGGCAGCTCGTTTGCCATTGAGATTGCACGCAAGACGGGTATTCCTGAAGAGGTGATCAAGGACGCTGCAGATATTGTCGGCACCGATTATATCCAAAGCGACAAATACCTGCAGGATATCGTACGCGACAAACGCTATTGGGAAAACAAACGGCAAACCATCCACCAGCATGAGAAACGGCTGGAGGTGAAAGGTGAGAAACTGGAAGCTGACCTGCAAGAAATCGATCATGAACGGAAGGCGATTCTCCGTCGTGCGAAGGAACAGGCAGAAGAACTGCTGCAGGAAACCAACAAACGTATTGAGAATGCCATCCGCGAGATTCGCGAAAGTCAGGCGGAGAAGGAAGAAACACGCCGCATCCGCGAAGAACTGAATGCTTTCAGCAAAGACCTTGCCGATATCGATACCAAGGCGGAAGACGAGAAGATTGCACGGAAAATCAAACAGATACAGGAACGAAAGGAGCGTCGAGAGAAGAGGAAGAGGGAGAAGGAGCAAGAAGCAAGGAGCAAGCATACTACCGATGCTCAAAAACCAACCGAAAAGGTGCTGCAGGTGGGTGATACGGTGCGCATCAAAGGATTGACATCGGTGGGAACCATCGAGGCCATCGATGGCAAAAATGCTACCGTGATCTTCGGCGGGATGCGTACGAAGATGCGGGCTGAACGGCTGGAGCGTACGACTCCTACGGCTGCAAAGACGGAAGGACAGCAGAAATACGAGGATTTCTTTGTCAACAAAAACAGTCAGATGACGCGCAACACCATCGATGAACACCGCAACCAGTTCAAACAAGACATCGATGTTCGTGGCATGCGGGCAGACGAAGCACTCAACCAAGTGCAGTATTTCATCGACGATGCCATCCTGGTAGGTGTGGGACGCGTTCGCATCCTGCATGGAAAAGGCAACGGCATCCTTCGGCAACTCATCCGTCAATACCTGAAGACGATTCCCAATGTCAGCGGTTTCCGTGATGAACATGTACAATTTGGCGGTGCAGGTATCACCGTCGTCGATATCGCATAAACAGTTAGCTAAACAATGAACATAAAAGAAAAATACCAGCGATTCCTGGAATGGCAAAAGCAGCCACACCAAGTAAAACCTCTCTCTGAGGAAGAACACGACTGTCCTACCTGTGCCACCCATTACAAAGGCAACTACTGTCCGCGATGCGGACAGGCAGCATTCATCAGCAGATATTCATTCAAGAAAGCCTTCCTGCTGTTTATCGACGTGTGGGGATTGGGCAATCGCGGTATGTACCATTCTATTCGCGACTTGTTCCTGAGGCCCGGATATATGGTTCGCGACTACCTGAACGGTATGCAGATGGCGTATTTTCCGCCCTTTAAGATGCTGTTCCTGTTAACGGCTTTGTTGTTACTTGTCAATACGGGATTCAACATTCAAGGAAAGAATCTTACCGAACAAGAAATCGAGGCATTCAAACAAAACAGAATGGAGGACTTCCACCAAGGAGTGGAAGACGCTTCCTATAAAAATGAATCTGGTGCCATGCAGACAGCCCAAGAGAGGCCTGCTATCAGAATCAAGAATGTCGAGATCACCGATGAAAAGACGAGTCCTGAGAAAAAAGATCGCATTACCGAATTAATTGAAACCACCCTCAATAGTATCTACGAATGGTCCCAGACACATATCACCATCAGTATGCTGTTTTCGCTGTTATGCATGGCAACGCCCCTTTACTTCAGGTTCCGGCACTGTCCCAACATTCCAGACTTGCGCTTTTCGGAGTTTGTCGTTGCTATGACGTATGTGCTCAACGTCTCTACGATGATCATGATTGTCTTGAACTTCTTCTGTCTGGGGTTAGAAAGTACAGATGACATCTGTGCCATCATCGTTTCCGTCATCACCTTCAAACAGCTGTCTGGCTACGGATGGTGGCGAACCATCTATAAACACCTGATTACGATATTGATCTTCGGCTTACTCATCGTTGTCGCTGCCATACTGGCTGTAGTATCAGCCATCTTAGTATTTTGACAGCCGAAACATCTAACAAGACGCAAAAAAGAATCAACTTATGAAAAGAAATATCCTCATGGGGTTGTGGCTGCTCCTGACAGCAGTAAACACGTATGCCACCAGCATTCCCACCGAGACAGGCAAGCCCTATTCCGGCACCCTTCCCGTGCTGTATATCAACACCGCAGGAGGCGTAGCGATAACCTCGAAGGAGACATACGTACAGGGAACCTACTACATCGATGCCCTGGGATTGGAAGGTTACAGCGACCTCGGCTCACAGGAATCTCCGCTGGCACTGGAAATCAAAGGGCATGGCAACTATACATGGAACAGCTTCGGCAAAAAGCCCTATCGCCTGAAGTTCGAGAAGAAGGCTTCTCCGCTGGGTATGAAGAAAAACAAACACTTCAACCTGCTTGCTCATGCCGACGACTATCTGGGATTCCTGCGCAACACGGTGGGCTTCGAGCTGAGCCGTCTGATCGGATTGCCATACACGCCGGAGCAACAACCCGTAGAGGTCATCCTCAACGGTAGCTATATCGGTTTATACATGATGACCGACAAGATACGTGTGGAAGCCAACCGCGTGAATATTGTGGAACAGGCTGACGAAGAAACCGACCCTGAGAAGATTACAGGAGGATGGTTGCTCGAAATCAACAACTACCAAGAAGACGGACAGGTCCGGTTTAAAGAAGGCAACGGAAGCAACCTGTGGTTTACCTATCACACACCAGAGGTGCTCTCCTCCACACAACAAACATACATCACCGACTTTCTGAAAGCTACCGACAATGCTATCTATGCATCGGACAAAAATTCCACCACATGGGAGAATTACATCGACCTGGATGCGTTGGTGCGTTTCTATATCGTACAGGAGGTGATGGACAATGCGGAATCGTTTCATGGAAGCTGCTATATGTCGAAAGAACAAGGCGCCGACACCAAACTGATCTTCGGACCTGTATGGGACTTCGGCAACTCCTTCCATCGCGGATACAACAAGTTTATCTATGTGGATTCGCCTTTCGGACAGTCGTGGATTGGTGAGATAGCCAAATATCCCCGTTTCCAGCAAAGGGTAAAAGAAATATGGCAACCGTTTTTTGGCACGCAATATCCCACACTGGATGCTTTCATCGACCGTTTCGCCGATCAGATTTCTGCCGCAGCGGTGGCTGATGGGAAACGCTGGCCCAGTTATAGCAATGCGGATATGAGCAATCGAAAAAATTCGTTCAAGAACGCCATCAAACAGAAAACAGAATACCTGCGCCAGCAATGGGGCGACGGCACCAATGCGATTGCTACCATTCTGTCTGCTGACAAAGACACGAAAGATGCTGCAACCTACACCATTGACGGAAGAAAAGTAAATGCGACACAACAGCTTCCAAAAGGAATCTATATCCGAAACGGGCGGAAGTTTGTAGTGAAGTAAAAAAGACCCCATAAAAGACCCCACAAAAGACCCCACAAAAGACCCCACCTAAATCCTCCCAATGGGAGGACTTGGTGGATTACATATCCGAAAAGCCTGCCGGCGGCAGGCTTTCAAACAATTAGCAGGAAAATCCCTTGAAAGTAAACTTTCGTCTTGTCGGATTGCATATCCGAAAAGCCTGCTGGCGGCAGGCTTTCAAACAATTAGCAGGAAAATCCCTTGAAAGTAAACTTTCAGATGATTTTCCTGCTAATTGTTTGAGCCTCTTGTCGGATTCGAACCAACGACCCCGAGATTACAAATCACGTGCTCTGGCCAACTGAGCTAAAGAGGCGGGTGGGCAGCTTACTGTATCGCGCCGCTACAACCAAGTACCCTTGCTACGTTCCCGTCCTGGGGGATTCCGAGGGAGCTGGCCGTACAGGACTGCCCATTTTCAAAATCGCGTGCAATGTTTGTGCAAACCGAACGCAATGAAACTTGTTTCAATTGCTGAGGTGCAGCCAAACTTCGCAGACGATTTCTTCAAAATCGGCTGCAAAGGTAATAAAAAGTTTGCGTATAGAACATAGAGAATGCAAGTTTTTTTGCTTTTTAACACTATTAACTTAATCTATATGCCCGAAAATGCGTACTTTTGCATGTTGAAAACAAAGATTTAAAAATGACATTCGACGAATATAAACAACTACGCGCATACTCCTGGTACGATAGTATCTACCTGGCTGTCGTTTGGGCAGCCAGTTTTGCCTGTTTCATCGGTTCGATGACGATGCCGTTATTGGGGATGCTGAACACACTGTTGATGCTTGCCACGCCGTTCTTCGTGGGCTACAGACTGAAGATATATCGGAAAGAGGGGCGCAACGACCAGATATCTTTTAAGATGGCCTTGCTGTATTGCTTCCGCGTATTCTTCAATGCAGCCATCATCTTCTCCATCTTACAATGGGCCTATATGCATTTTCTCGATCCGAACCTGTTTTCCAGGTTCTGGGCTACCGTTGTAGAGATGCCGGAGATGAAAACGGTTTTGAAACAAGCTGGTATCAGCATGAAGGAGATGTCACAGGCGATGGCAGACATCACGCCCCTGGAGTTTGCCTCATCGATGCTCATTCAAAACCTCATCATCGGCTTCATCCTGAGTTTCTTCATCGCAGCCGTGATGAAGAAAGAGACGAAGAGTCCACCTCCATTCCCCAGAAATAAATTGTAAATCGTCAATTGTAAATTGTAAATTGTAAATCACAATCATGGATATATCAATCGTAATACCTCTTTATAATGAGGATGAATCACTGCCCGAACTTTATTCGTGGATAGAAAGAGTGATGAACAAAAACAACTACTCGTTTGAAGTGATCTTCATCAACGATGGTTCTACCGACCGTTCCTGGCAGGTGATACAAGAACTGCAGAGTCAGTCACCCAACCATGTGAAAGGCATCAAGTTCAGAAGGAACTATGGAAAGAGTCCAGCCCTGTACTGCGGATTCAAAGAAGCTGAGGGCGATGTCGTCATCACAATGGATGCCGACCTGCAGGACTCACCCGATGAGATTCCTGAACTTTTCCGGATGATCAAGGAGGAAGGCTATGATCTGGTCAGCGGATACAAGCAGAAGCGCTATGATCCGATCTCCAAGACCATTCCCACAAAACTGTTCAATGCGACAGCACGTAAGATCAGCGGCATCAAGAACCTGCACGACTTCAACTGCGGACTGAAAGCTTATCGCAAAGAGGTTGTCAAGAACATCGAGGTGTATGGTGAGATGCACCGCTACATCCCCTATCTGGCCAAGAATGCGGGCTTCGATAAGATTGGCGAGAAGGTGGTACACCATCAGGCACGTAAATACGGTTCGTCGAAGTTCATGGGTCTGAACCGCTTCGTCAACGGTTATCTCGACCTGCTGACGCTCTGGTTCCTGGGCACCTTCGGCAAGAAGCCGATGCACGTGTTCGGCTTCTTAGGTTCTATTGTCTTCTTCATTGGCTTCATCGCAATCCTTGTCATTGGCATCAACAAAATCATCGACTTGTCGAATGGCATCTACCACCATCTGATTACCGACTCTCCTTGGTTCTACATTGCCCTGACCACGATGATGATTGGTACACAGCTGTTTCTGGCAGGATTCCTGGGCGACCTCATCAGCCGCTCGTCCAGTCAACGCAATGATTACCAGATTGAGGAAAAGATATAGAAGACCCACTCCCAGCCTTTCCCTGCATAGGGAGAGGAGTATATACTGTTAAAGATGAGAGAAAACGATAAGCATACGATTACATGGTTGAGAGCGTTACCGCTGGCGTTCTTGTTGGTGCAGATGCTGGCAGCCTGTACCTCGATCGACTGTCCGCTGAACAACCTTGTGAAGGTGAACCTGATCATGAAGAACGAGAACGAATCATTGCAGGACACCATCACCATTTCAGCCATCCGTGCATCAGGCAATGATACCATCTTTAATAGTGGTGTCAACATCAGCAACCTCGCCATACCTGTTAGCTATACGCAGGAGGAAGACTTGCTGCATATTACGCTGAACGATACGTTGGGCAACACCTATTCTGATACGCTGACCATCAAGAAGACCAACCAGATACACTTCGAGAGTGTCGATTGTCAACCAAACTATTTCCATACGCTCACAGGCATCACAACAACCTGTCATGCCATCGACTCCGTTGTTATCAAGAATCCCAATATAGACTATGACTCCAGCAAAGAAAACATATATATTTATTTTACTCCTCGCGATTAGTCTGCTGCCAGCCTGTGCACAGAAGAAAATGGTGAAGACGGAGTCTGTGAAAGCTGACAGCTCGGCTTTCATCAGCAACGTGGCGATATCGGTTGACCTCGCGGGAGCCGTACAACGGTGGGTGAGCAGCTACGGACAATATGAAGCGGCCCTGCGCGTGAACATCAAAGGACGCTACTTCCCAATCATCGAACTGGGTATCGGACAAGCTGACAACGAAGATGATGTGACGAACGTCCGTTATAAAACCAGCGCACCCTTCGGCCGTATCGGTATTGACTTCAACCTGCTGAAAAACAAACACGACGACTACAGGCTCTATGTGGGTGCACGCTATGGCTACACCTCTTTTAAATATGATATCGAAGCGCCTCCTGTCACCGATCCCGTATGGGGCGGCACAGCAACCTATCAGGCTAATGATGTGAAATGCTACTACCACTGGATGGAAGCCGCCGCAGGCATCGATGTGAAGATTGCCCGCCCTGTACGACTGGGCTGGAGCATCCGTTATCGCAAGCGTATCGCCCACGACCACAACCCCGTCGGCACACCTTGGTATGTACCTGGATTCGGACGAGGCGACAGCTCCCATATTGCAGGCACCTTCAACCTCATCTTTGAATTATAATCCCCCCATTAACCCAAATAACCCAAATAACTCCATCAACCCCATCAGAAAGCAATGACCCCCACCAACAACCAACGAAAGAAAAAGCTCCTTTGGCAGATTCCGCTGTTAACAGTACTCATCATTGGTACCATCCTCATCATCCGCGAACAACAGGCGATGCCCTACCAGGAGAATGTCGGACTGGTGTTCGGTACTGAATACCATATCACCTATCAGTGCAACGAGGACCTGCAACCTGAGATTGAAGCGGAACTGAAAAAGGTCGATAACTCCTTGTCCACCTTCAACAAAGAGTCTGTCATCTCAAAGATCAATCGCAACGAGGACGTAGTTGTCAACGAAATGTTTGAACAGGTGTTCAATAGGGCGCAGTATGTTTCCAAAGAAACCGACGGGGCTTTCGACATCACGGTGGCTCCTTTGGTCAACCTCTGGGGCTTTGGCTTTAAAACGGGTGAGAACCCATCAAAGCAAAAAATTGACAGTTTGATGCAATTTGTTGGTTATCAGTCTGTTTCTCTCAACAACAAAAAGGTTAAAAAGGTTCATCCAAACACCATGCTTGATGCTGCAGCTATCGCTAAGGGATATGCTTGTGATGTGGTGGCACAATTCCTTCGCAACAAAGGCATTCAGCATTTCATGGTTGAAATCGGAGGTGAGGTCATCACCTGCGGCAACAGTCCCAAGCGCATTCCCTGGAAGATTGGGGTGACCAAACCTGTTGATGACTCCTTGAATATCCAACAGGAACAGCAGGCGGTGCTCAATGTCACGGATATGGCAATGGCAACCAGTGGCAACTACCGTAACTTCTATTATAAGGGTGGGAAGAAATATGCCCATACCATAGACCCCAAAACGGGCTATCCTGTACAACACAGTCTGCTATCAGCCACCGTGCTTGCCAAAGACTGTGCTACTGCCGATGCCTTTGCCACAGCCTTTATGGTGATGGGTATCGACAAAGCAAAAACCGTATTGGAAAAACATCCAGAACTGATGGCTTACTTCATCTATGCGAATGCAAAAGGTGAACTCGCCGTATGGCACTCCCCCACAATGGAAGGAAAAATCCTGGAAAAATAAACGATGCATTTTTCGAACTTCGTTCTCAAGGAACTCCGCATTAAGCATTTCGCATTAAGCATTACGCATTAAGCATTACGCATTAACACATGTTTTCCGCCTTTGACATACTCCTGCGCCTACCCCTGTTTCAAGGCATGAGCCGCGACGACCTCACAGAGGTTATCGCTCACACGAAACTGGAGTTTGTCAAAGTGCA
>Ga0326511_10000531_pt1 | contig 33441 bp, 32 predicted proteins | sample 0_2496_0518_D_FD_203701 | JGI IMG/M metagenome (GOLD analysis project Ga0326511, IMG submission 203701) | Bovine rumen microbial communities from UC Davis, California, United States - 0_2496_0518 | ecosystem: Host-associated > Mammals > Digestive system > Stomach > Rumen | place: USA...
TTGTAGAGACGCGGCATGCCGCGTCTCTACGGAGGGGTGGTCAGCGGACCTCGAGGCGCTGGGCCGGGGCCGTGGCGCGGAACTCGGGGGCGTACATGCACTGCATGGTGACGGGGCCGGCGAGGAAGGCGCCGGGGTTGGTGACGTAGACGTCGTATTCAACCACATAGTGGCCTTTCTCGAGGCGGTTGATGTAGCAGTGGGTGGCGGTGTTCTTGACCTCGACGTAGTAGCGCAGGCCCTGGTTCCAGCGCCATCCGGCGCGGGTGCTCAGGGGCTCGACGCAGGCGGGGCGTCCGTCGATGAGTTCGAGGTATTCCATGGTGCGGTCGCAGCTGATTTCGATGCGGACCTTGACGCGTTCGCCGACCTTCCAGGTGCCGATGTAGGTGCGCTTGAGGGTGATGCCGGTTTCGGAGGCGGGGATGCGGTCCATGTCGTCGGTGTACTGGTAGTAGACCGAGGCCCAGGCGATGCCGGGGGTCGACTTGCGGAGGGTCACGGTGCTGTCGCCGAAGGCGATGATGCTGTCCAGCGCAGGGCCCGCCCAGCGCTGGGAGCGGTACTGCTCCAGGCCTTCGGAGGGGGCTACGAGATCGACGCCGCAGAGGCGGAGGGAGGCGGCATCTTGGAGCGCCGGCATCTTGCCGGCTTTCACCGGGTCGGCGGGCTGGGTGCCGGCAGGATGCCGGCGCTCCAGCGGGTTGTCCGGGTTTTCTGGGGTGAGGAGGGCTTCGATGGCGCGGACGGTGGCGCGGTCGTTGCCCCAGTGGGTGGTCTGTTTCTGCTTGAGGAGCCACTGCTGCATGAGGGCGATGCTGAGGGTGTCCTGGGGCGTCACCTCGCGGAAGGCGCGGATGAGGAGGGCCTGGGTCTCGATGGGGCGCTGGTACCAGAAGTAGGACGAGCGGTTGTCGCGCCAATAGAGGCCCATCTCGTCGCTCTGGAGACTCTTCTCCTTGAGGCGGCGGATGAGGTCGCGGGCGGCCTTGCGGTCGCCGTGTCGCTGGAAAATGAGGGCCAGCTGGGCCTGGGTGTAGAGGTTGTCGTAGGTTTTGTAGTTCTTCAGGGCGTTGGAGTAGTAGAAGCGGTAGGCCTCGGTTGTCGCCTTGCCGTAGAAGGAGCGGGTGTAGAGGTAGTCGATGTTGTCCGGCTGCAACTTGTAACCCTTCTTGAGGTAGGGTTTGATGTATTTGTCGTAGTGGCGCTGCTGCTCGCGGTCGAGGTAGCTGAGAGCCTGAGTGACTGAGTGGCTGAGTGGCTGAATGTTTGAGTGTCCGAGGGTTTGGAGGATCTGCTGGGTGGTCCAGGGCGAGCTTTCGCTTTCGGGCATCCAACCCCATCCGCCGTCGCTGTTCTGGCGGGCGGAGAGCTGGGCGGCGGTGCGCTGGAGACTCTCGGCCAGGCGTGTGGAGTCGAAGTAGAGGGCCATCTGGCGGCGCTGGTCGGCTTCGGCCTCGGCGTCGCGCAGCCAAGGGGTGGCTTCGAGGAGGGTGCGTTTGACGTCCTCGTTCATCTGCAGGGAAACCTCGGTGCCTCCACGCACGGCCTCAGCACGAAGCATCGGGGCCAGGGGCTTCACCAGGGAGGCCGCGAGGGTGTTGACGTAGAGTCGGTTGGCGAGGTAGGTGGAGGAGGGGTTTTCGTATTCCTGCAGGTAGGGCATGGCCTTGACGGCGAGCCAGATGGGACTGGCCGTCAGCTCGGCGCCGAGGAAGTGGGGCTCGGCCGAAGGCGAGTGGAAAGCGGAAAGTGGAAAGTGGGAAGTTTTTGTGCCTTTGCCGTTGATGTAGAGCGAGCGGCTGACGGTGACGGCCTGGCGGTCGGAGACGACGGGAATTTGGCCGCGCTCGCCGTCGGAATAGGTGGAGAGTGACTGGGTGGCTGAGTGGCTGAGTGGCTGGGTGGTGGCGGTGATGGTGTAGGTGGCGACGTAGACGTTGCGGGGCACTTCGATGTCGAACGTCACCTGCGCAACGTCCTTCACGGTGGTGTGCTCGGTGTGGCGGCAGAGGGTGTCGCCGGTGGCAGCGTCGGTGAGGAGGAAGCGCACCTCGACGGGCCATTCTTCATTCTTCATTCTCAATTCTTCATTCAGAACGACCTTGGCCATGAGCACCGTGCTGTCGCCGTGGCGGAGGAAACGGGGGATGTTGGGTTGCACCATGAGGGGCTTGGAGGTGACGAGGGTGCGGTCGAGGGTGCCGATGCGGAGGTCGTCGGTGAAGGCCAGGCCCTGGAGGCGCCAGCGAGTGAGCAGTTCGGGCACGCGGAAGCGGTAGGTGGCGGTGCCGGTGGAGTCGGTGCGGAGGTCGGCCACGAAGAAGGCTAGGGTGCTGAGGTTGGTGCGGAGCTGCACCTCGGGCTGTCCGCCGTCGGCATCATCCATACCGGTTTGAAGCACCTCCTCTTCCTCGGAGGACTGCAGGACGCTGGCCTTGGAGGCTGTGCGTGCTCGCACGTTGCCTTGCAGGGAGTTCTTAACGTTGGCGCCGCGGGCAGCGGCGGGGGCGGCCTCGTCGACGACCTCGGCGTCGATAGACAGTTCACTGGCGACTTCCAACATGGGAGCGTTCTTGTACATGCGGCGTTGCGGATAGAAAAGGCCGTAACTTCCCAAAAGGCCGTCGAAGAGGGTGTATTCGTAGGTGTGGAAGGGGGTGGATTCCAGGCCGGGCAGATGCTCGTAGTAGCCGTTAATATAAATGGTGTTGTCAACCCAATAGAAGGAGCGCCCATAGGTGCCGCGCCAGGGACGCAGGCTCCAGTTGCCGGCAGAGCCGTAGGTGCTGAGGGCGTCGTCGTACATGGTCATAATGAGAGTGGAGAGCGGAGAGTGGGGAGTGGAGAGCGGGCTGACGCCGTTCTGCGATGTTGCGTTTTTCACTTTTATGGTCCATTCCTCTTCCTGGCCGGGCTGTAGTTTGTCGCGGAAGGTGGTGATGTCGACTTGGAGTTTCTTGTGCTCGAAGGGGACGTCGATGTGCTGGCGCCACTCCTCCTGCACGCCCTCGCGCACGACCATCAGATGGAGGTTGAAACCGCCGAGCATGGAGGTGTCCACGGGGATGGAGAGGCTCTTGATGCGGCGGCCTGCCGGGAGCCAGCGGGCGTCGCGCAGCTCGCCGTTGGGGCCGCTGAGGGTGTAGTAGAAGCGCGCGCCTTCGTAGGCCGAGCCATAGCGCAGGGTGAGGCGGCCGCCGGGGAGGACGCTGAGGGTGTCGACGTCGGCCCAGAGGAGTTCGTTGCCCACGGTCCGGCGTTCGTCGGGCAGGGTGAGCAGGAGGGTATAGAGCGTGTCGGAGACCGTGCCGTCGCTGGCCACAATGCGGTAGACGCCGGAGGGGAGATTCTTGTCGTCGAGGCGGACGGTGGTGCGCTCCGAGGAGCCGTCGGTACGGGCGATGACGATATGCTGGAAATCGGTCTTGGCATCACGGTAGCCGGCCTCCCCGGCCGAATAGGCAAAGGCGGGGAAGAGGCGGCGGAACTCGTCGCGGCTGAGGGCCATGCGGGCCTCGGGGTTGTTCTTAATCATGGGGTGCTCCAGCCGCAGGGTGTCGTTCGGCAGGAGGCGCATCACGTTGACGCTCACCTTGCCCTTCAGCGGACGGCCGGAGAGGTCGGTGTAGGAGAACGATACCTCGCTGAGGGAACGGACGTTGGGCTGCATGCCGTCGAGCTGCAGTCGTACGTTCTCGCGGCCGATGGTGAGGAAGGTGTTGGCGTCGTGGGTTTCGCCGTTGAGGTCGGTCACCTCAACAAAGATGCCAAACTGGAAGGTGGAGCGGCGCGAGAGGTCGATGCTGCTGTCGGGCTGGGGGGTGAAGGTGATGAGGAAGGTGCCATCGGTGGAGGCGGTGGTGCTGTCGTTGGCCACCTCGACGGGTGCGAACCATTTCCAACGCCAATAGCCTTGGCGGACAACATGGTATTTCACCTTGGCGCCGGAGAGGGAGGCGCCGCTATAGGCCGTGGCGCGGCCGCGGATGGTGACGGGACGGCCGAAGGCGGGAGCCTCGGCGGCGGCCAACGCCGGGTCGTCCAGGCTGACCATGAACTTCGGCTGCTTGTATTCCTCCACGCGGAGAGACATGTATTGACTGATGCCGTCGCTCTTCACCCATACAGGCCACTGTCCGGCCAGACCGTCGACCGGCAAGACGTAGGTGGCGGAGGCCACGCCGTGGGCGTCGGTCGTCACCTGCAAATTGGCGCGTTGCTTGTCATTGGGATCATTGACCTTGAATGAAACTTCGCGGCCGGCGAGGGTACGTCCGTCGAGGCCGTCGCTCTCATAGAAAATGGCGGCAAGGTGCACCGTGTCGCCCGGGCGGTAGATGGGTCGATCGGTGATACAGTGGAACTCGCGGGAACGAATGTTCCCAATTTCCCTACTGTAGAACCAAGTATTGCGTTTGAAGGTGTGTCCACCTCGGCGGATACGCAGGGTGATATTAGAGGGAAGTTTCTTTTTTTTACTGAAACGGAAGCATCCGTTGGCATCGGTGACTGCGGTGTCGCGAATGTCCCGATAGCCTATGCCCACCACCTGCTGGCCGGAGACGGGTTCGCCGCTGACGGCATCGACCATCTGGAGGATATCGCCGTTGACGTTCAGCATGAAGTCGCAGCAGTCGAACGACATGCGGGCGCAGTCCTCGTCCTCCTTGCCGTCGGTCGAGGCCACGAGGATGTAGTTGCCCATCGTCAGCGGCGGCAGGTCGAAGAGGGCGCTCTGCTGGTGGTATGTGCCGTCGTCGACCACATCGACGGTCCACCGCTTCACCGGCTTGGGGGGATTGTTGATGAAGCCGCGGAAAGAGCTGCCGTCGTAGGGGTAGAGCGAGAAGTGGATACGGCTGAGGTTGAAGTAGTTCACCTTGCAGAGCGACGGGCGTCCGGGGTAGACAACAACGTCGTTGGCGCCCACGAAGGACAGCCGACGGGCAAGGATGCCGTTGCGGATGTCGGCACAGGCGGCGGCGTCCTCGCTCTTGGGGAAGATGGCGATGGCCGTGTCGCAGTAACGCACCGCCTCGATGTGGCGGTCGTGATCGGACAGCCAGGATGCCATCCGGCGGTAGAAGTCCGTCACCATGGGGCATTTGCTGCCGCGATATTTGTTGATGTAGCGCTGCAGGGTGCCCTCGCCGCCCCAGCCGTTGGGGTTGGCCGATTCAAGGGCGTCCAGAAGGTCCACGTCGAGGCTGATGCGGATGGCGTCGTCGCCGCCCCGGTGAAAGTCTATGAGCTTCTGCAGCAAAGCAATTTGTTTCTCCTGGTCGCCGGTATTGCGTATCACAGCCCCTGCCACCACGTCGAACGCCGTGGGCGTAAGGTTGATACCCTTGCGCTCCTCATTCTCGCAGAAGGGTTCCAAGCGCGAGGCAGGGGTCTGCTTGAGCAACGCCTCGTCCATCAGCGCCGAATCCTCCACACCGAGGAAAGCATAGCACACCGCACGCTCCAACGCCTCCAGACGGGGCAGGATGGAGCGGTAGCGCGCTTTGGCGCTGTCGAGGGCATCCTCCTGATACATGCCGGCGGCCTCGCTCATATAGTAGGCCGACGCCAGCAGGTCGGTGCTGTTCTTGGTGGTCTTGAACACCTTCTCGGCCTGGGCGTAGGCCGTCTTGTAGGAACCGTCGCCAATCAGTTTCTCTACGTTCTTCCAGTTGGTCTGCGCGCCGACGGGCAGGGCCGCCAGCAGCGCAAGGGCTATGACAAGTCGTTTCATTATTTCAATTGTTTATTCTTTTGCCGGCGGGACGCCGGCGCTCCATACTAAAAAGGCAGGACGCCGGCGCTCCATCATACTATAAAAAAAGAGACGCGTCATAACGCGTCTCCAATGTTGTTTCGTTCAATCAATTGTCACCCTTGCCGGTGATAATCAGTTCGGCCTTCACGCTGGAGAACCCTCCGCCCTTCTCGTTGAGGGCGGCAGCGGCGGCGCGCTTGATTTCGTTCTTCGTCATACCGGCGGTGGTGATACGCTTGGCATCCACGCCGTTCTTCACGAACCACTCCTTGATGCTCTTGGCCCTCTCCAGCGAGAGCAGCATGTCGGCCTCGGCGTTGACGCCGTAGCTCTGCACATAGCCCTTCACGAGGAAGTTCACCTCCGGGTGGTTGCGGAACATCATGACGTAGTCGGTCAGCACCGAGTCGTAGTTGCCTATCAGCGTGGCCTCGCCACTTTCGAAGTCAAGGTTTTTGATCTGGAAGCTCGAGCCGCGCTCCGTGCGCTCCATGTTGAAGAGCATGATGGTGTCGTGCATCATCAGGTCGCGCGAGTTGAATTCGCGGTAGATGGAGAAGTATCCGTCCTTCTTGGCATAGAGCAGATAGCTGAAGCCGGGAACGAACTTCACCTTGCCGCCCTTGTAGTGCTCGTCCTTCACGATGGGGCGCTCGTTCTCCTTGCCGCCACGTTCCAGAATCATCAGGTCCACGTCGACATACCTGCGGCCCTTCTTGTCGTAGAAGAGCACCATGGGCTCATAGGCATTCACATGCACCGACACCTCGATGGTGTGGCCCTGACCGTTGAGGGTGCGATTGTCCAGCACCACGTAGTATTCTTCACCCATGCGGACGGGAATCGACTTGATAAAGCGTCCCGTCTGCTGCTTGGTGTACATCTTGTCGGTTGCCTCGGCAAACATGCCGATGTGCGGCTTCAGGCCCGACGTGGTGGTGAACTCCGGCTGCGGCTCCGCCTGCTTCTTGCCACCTTCCTTCCCCTTGCCTTTCTTCATCACGGCGTTGAACATTGCCGCACTGTCGATGCCGGCCATGTTGACAGCCACTGGGCTTACCTTGTTCAGCATCACCTGGTTCGAGAAATAACTGCCTGTGTTCTTATACACCAGGAAGTCGTAGTCGTCCCACTCCGACTCCTGCACGATGGCAATTTCCAGCTCGCCGTTGTACGGCACGGTGAACTTGTACCACACCGTGTTGTGCTCGCGCTCGAAGATGTTCGGGTGCGCCTTGTCAGCCACCACTTCCTGTATGCGGCCTGCGCCGTCGGGCGACGACGTGGGGCCGTAGGCCTTGTCCATCTGCAACGGAATGGCGAAGAGGCAGTCGTTGCTGTTGGCCGGCAGCTGCACCGTCGCGGGTTCGGCCGGAGCCTCGCTTTTCTTCTTCTTCGAACCCTTCTTCGTGGTCGCAGTGGTCTGGGCTTTCTTTTTCGAGCCCTTCTTCTTATTCTGCGCCTGAGCATCCACACTGCCGAAAACCAGTGCGCATGCCAGCATCCCAATCAGGATTTGTTTAATAGTTTTCATAATACTTTGCAGTTTTTCACAGGGGCAAAAATACACAAAAAACACGGTACAGCAAAAATAATTTTTCATAAAAAACGCAACCGCCTGATTTCCAATACAACGACAAATCACAAACCTTAAACCACAAACCCTAAACCTTTCACCCTGACAACTTTTTCACTCCCATGTCGAAAAGTTTTTGTACTTTTGCAGTACTGAATTAATGAACAAATAAAAGTAAAGCCTTATGAAACGAATTGCAATTATTGTAGTTATGGTCCTGATGAGCCTGGGAGCTTCCGCTCGGTCCATCCACTACTTCACCTACAGCCAGGCCGCCCGCACCGTCAACTACCTCAACACGCAGCGCGAAATCATGATCTACTGCGGATACGACTACGAAATCGAGACCTACGTCCTCCTCAACGAAGTGTGGATGGAACGCGTCAACAGCTCCTACTACGAGCTCTGGATCTACGGCTACGACGCCTACACCGGCGACGAAATCTACATGCCCCTCGACCTCCAGTGCGTATGGCTCTACAGCGCCGGCCGCATGTACAACGCCGCCCAGTACCTCCGCTTCCGCGTAGAAGTGCGCGTGCCGACACTCACCTGGTTCGTGCCGCCCTACAACCACTACACCCGCGTGCCGCACCGCCCCGGTTACTCCCGCACCTACCACTACGAAGTGCACCGCTTCGGCTGGAGACCCCCTGTCTACACCTACGGCCCCGGCGTGCCTCCCCCTCCCCTGCCCTACTACTATATGCGCCAGCCCCACGCTCCCGCCCCCGTGCCCACCTCCACCTGGACCCCCGGTGCCACCCGTCCCTCCGTCCCCTCGCCCCAGATCGGCTCCTCCACCGCCACCAACCCCAACGCCGGCAACACCCGCGCCCACAACACCTCCACTTCGCGTAGCACCACCACGGCCACCAGCGCCACCCGCAACAACAACCCCGACGCCAACAGCTCCAGCACCCGCAGCGGCAGCACCTCCACCAGCAACACCCGCAGTGGCAGCACCGCCAGCAGCACCCGCAGTGGCAGCACCGCCAGCAGCACCACCCGCAGCGGCAGCACCAACACCCGCAGCAGCTCCACCTCCACCACTCCCACGCGCAGCAACACCGCCGCCGCCTCGAGCAGCAGCTCCCGCAGCAACACCACCGCTACCACCACCAACAGCAACACCCGCAGCAGCGGCACCTCGACCCGCAGCGGCAACACCACCAATACCCGCAGCAGCGGCACCACCAACACCCGCAGCAACAGCGGCACCTCGACCCGCAGCAGCGGCACCACCTCCAACACCCGCAGCGGCAGCACCTCGACCCGCAGCAACAGCAGCAACACCCGCAGCAGCTCCGCCGCCACCACAAGCAGCGAAAGCAACTCCCGCGCCGCCTCGACCTCCCGCTCAGCTTCCTCCTCCCGCTCCGCCTCCCGTACCCGCTAAACTTAACACTTAACACTTAACACTGAAAACTTAACACTGAATGAAAGCATCCGAACTCACCCTGGCCCCCGACGGCTCCCTCTACCACATCCGACTCACCCGCAGCACCTTGGCCGACAAGGTGCTGCTCGTTGGCGACCCTGGCCGCGTCAACATGTTCAAGGAAATCTTCGACTCCGTCGAATTCGAATCCCAGAACCGTGAAATCCATGCCCTCACCGGCACCTACCACGGCACCCGCCTCACCGCCCTCAGCACCGGCATGGGCTGTGACAACATCGACATCGTCCTCACCGAACTCGACGCCGCCCTGCGGGTGGAGAACGGCGAGTGGCACGAAGACTGCGACCGCCACCTGCAACTGGTGCGCATCGGCACCAGCGGCTCGCTGCAGGCCGACATCGACTGCGGCTCCGTCGTCGCCTCGGCCTACGCCATCGGCCTCGACGGCCTGATGAACTACTACCGCGAATGGGACTTCCCCCTGTCGCCCATGAACCAAGCCTTCATGGTCCACATGGGCCTGGGCCACCGCCTGGCCTCGCCCTACTGCGTCCGCAGCAGCGAGAAACTGCTCCTGCAGGTGGCTCCCGACTTCCACCACGGCATCACCGTCACCGCACCCGGATTCTACGGCCCCCAGGGGCGCACCATACGCCTCCACCCCGCCATCGACAACCTCAACGAGAAACTGGCATCCTTCAGCTGGCACAACGTCCGCGTCACCAACCTCGAAATGGAGACCTCGGCCATCTACGGCTTCTCCCACCTCCTGGGCCACGACGCCCTCACCGTCTGCCTCATCATCGCCAACCGCCCCACCGGCACCTTCCTCAACGACTACCACGACCAGATGCGCCAGCTCGTGGGCACCGTCGTCGAACGCCTCGTCTGACCCTCCCCTCCTCCCCGGCTCCCGACACGGGGTCTGAGAGGGGTCGAAGAGGTACATAATTCGGCATTTCTTATATCGTTCTTATATCGTTCTCATATACTTCTCATATACTTCTTATATAGGTGATATAAGAAGTATATGAGAAGTATATAGGAACTATATGAGAAGGGCCGAATCGGGTGGGTGTTTGACCCCCTTTTGAGCGGGTGAAGACGCTACTTCATGCTGGGGCGGCGACGTTTGATTTCGTCGTAGGCCTGGTTGATTTCCTTCATCTGTTCGGCGGCGTTGCGCTGCATTTCCTCGCCCATGCCGGCCACGCGGTCGGGATGGTACTTCATGGCCATTTTGCGGTAGGCTTTGCGGACGTCGTCGTCGGAGGCCGAGCTGTTGATGCCGAGCACCTTGTAGGGGTCCTTGGTGTAGGTCGAACGGCCTGCGGAGCCACCGGAGCGTCCGGAGCCGCCGGAGTAGCCCGTGCCGGAATAGCCCGTGTGGCGCTCGTGGATGGAGGTGTAGTCGCCCTGCGAGATGCCGAGGTACTGGCTGATGAGGCGCAGCATGTTGAGCTCGCTCTGCTGGAAGTCGCCGTCGGCGCCGCCGATGCCGAAGAGGAAGTCGACCATGTGGTAGCGCGTGTTGTAGTCGGTGTTGACCTTGATCTGTGCGCAGACCTGGTCGATGGGTATCTCCTGCTTCACCATCTGCTGCAGCACTTTGAGCATCTGCTTGCCTTTTTCCTCGCCGTAGTTCTGCAGGAGGAAACGCTTGACGAAGTCCAGCTCGCTCTTTTTGACGTTGCCGTCGACTTTCATGACGGCGGCGATGAGGACCATCAGTGCCACGTTGACGTCGGCCTGGGTGCCGGTGTTGCGGTAGGGGCCGCGGTGCGGAGTGCCGTCGGAGGTGTTGAAAAAGGAGGCCGAGGTGTCGCCGCCGGTGGCTTTGGATATGACGTTGCCCAGCAGGAGGCCCAGCAGGGCGCCGATGGGGCCGCCGAGGCTCCAGCCCAGGCCGGCGAGAATGACTTTGGTGAAGAATCCCATATATGGTTTAAGGTTTAAAGTTTAAGGTTTAAGGGGTTATTGTTTTTTGAGGAGGTTGTAGAGGACGGTCTGGATGTGGTTTAAAGTTTAAGGTTTAAGGAGTTATTGTTTTTTGAGGAGGTTGTAGAGGACGGTCTGGATGTCGGTGCGGGTGTTCATGCGTGCCAGGAGGTTGACGGACGCCGAGGGATGCACGCGGTTGGAGAGGAAGACGTAGACCAGTCCGCAGTCGGGGTCGGCCCAGACCATGGTGCCTGTGAAGCCGGTGTGGCCGAAGGAGTTCTGCGAGGCCAGCTTCGAGGTCTGCGCATTGTCGGCGGGTTTGAAGAGCTGCTTGTCGAAGCCCAGGGCGCGGCGGTTGCCGGCGGAGGAGAAATGGCGCTGGGTGAAGAGGTCGACCGTGGATTTTTCCAGGTAGCGCACCCCGCGGTACACGCCGCCGTCGAGGAGCATCTGCATGAGCTGTGCCACCTCCTCGGCGGTGGAGAAGAGGCCTGCATGGCCGCTGACGCCGCCCATGGCGTGGGCATTGGGGTCGTGCACCTCGCCCAGGATCTGCCCGCGGAGCGTGTCGTCCTCGGTGGGGGCGATGCGCGTGACGTCGATGCCGTTGCGCGTGGGGTTGAAGGTGGTGCTGGCGAGGCCCATGGGACGATAGAAATGCTCGGCGACGAACTGGTCGAGGGGCATGTCGCTGACGCGCCGCACCAGGTCGGAGAGGAGCATGAATCCCAGGTCGCTGTACACCATGTTGGAACTTTCGTTCAGCGGGCTCTGCGCCACAAGGGCGAGGATGGAGTCGTAGCCGGAGGTGCGCTGCCAATAGGCGTCGAAAGCCTTCAGGCGGGCGCAGTGGCTCATGGCCTGCTTGATGGTGATGGAGGCCTTGTCGGTGTTCTTGAGGTAGGGAAGGTATTTGCTGAGCTTGTCGTCGAGTTTCAGTTCGCCCATGTCGTAGAGTTTCATGATGGCCAGCGTGGTGGCGGCGACTTTGGTGACGGAGGCCAGGTCGTAGACGGTCTGGGGGGTGACGGTGTCGGAGGTGGGGTCGTAGGTGAGGTGGCCGTAGGCGCGGTTGAGGACGGTGCGGCCGTTGTGGAGCACCACCACCTGGCATCCGGGAGTGGCTTGGGCGCTGATGGCGCGGGCGACGATGGAGTCGATGGAACGGTCGAGGGTCATATTGAGGTCGGCGACAATGGCCTGCGAGGCCGCTATGCGGTCGGCACCGGGGACGGTTACCTCCTTGGCGCCGTCGCGGATGATGTACTTGTACTTGGCATGGAGAACGCGACGGCAGTGCTGGTCGATGAGGAAGCGCAGCGAGTCGTCGGTAGCGGTCTGGGCGGCGATGAGGTCGATGGCCTCCTGCACGTTGGGGGGCAGAAGCAGGATGTCGTTGCCGGCCTTGAGGGCCTGGAGCTCGCCCTGGCCGTGGGCATAGCTGTTGGTGATGCCCTTCATGTCGAGGCCGTCGGTGATAACCATGCCGTCGAAGCCCAGTTTCTCCCGGAGGAGGCCTGTGACGATGTCGCGGCTGAGGGAGGAGGGGCGCTGGCGGTCGAAGGCATTGACCTGGAGGTGGGCGATCATCACGCCATCCACTCCGGCGTCGATCATGCGCTTGAAGGGGTACAGCTCGATGGAGTCGAGGTGGCTGGACGTGTGGTTGATGACAGGCAGGTCGAAATGGCTGTCGACGTCGGTGTCGCCGTGGCCGGGGAAGTGCTTGGCCACAGCCATCACCCCCTGGCTCTGCATGCCGAGGGCATACATGATGCCCAGCTGGGCGACGCGCTCGCGGTCGGTGCCGAAGGAGCGGGTGCCGATGACGGGGTTCTTGGGATTGGAGTTGATGTCGACAACAGGGGCGAAATTGATGTGCACGCCCAGCATGCGGCACTGGCGACCGATTTCTTCGCCCATGCGGTAGACAATGCTGTCGGCCGATTCGGGAAGGAGGCCGAAGCGGTCATTGCGGGGGAAGGAGAACATGTCGGTGAGGCGCATACCGAGACCCCACTCGGCATCGAGGCACACCAGCAGGGGCACGCGTGCGGCAGCCTGGAAATCGCGCGTGAGCTCGGCCTGGCGCGTGGCCGTACCGGCAAAGAAGCACACGCCGCCCACTCCGAGGCCGTTCATGGTCCGGGAGAAATCGTCAGCCTGCTTGCTGTCCAGGTTCAAGGGGACACGGACCACCATGAGCTGGGCAATGCGCTGGCGGAGGGTGAGTGTCTGGAAGACCGAGTCGACCCAATTGACCTCTGGGTCGTAGAAACGGTAGTCGCGGTCGCAGAACCAGGGTGCGCGTTCGAAGGTACGTATCTGCTGGGCCGAGGCTGCGGAGGCCACGGTCAGCAGTGCTATTATCATTGCGAATGACTTGATTTTGTTCATTGTCGTAAAATATTATCGATGAAGGCCACCTGCCGCTGGCGGGGGTTGCCCTCATAATTGAGAATCACATAATCGGCGCGGCGCATCATCTCCTCGGCAGGCAGCTGGTGGGAGATGCGGGCCATGAGTTCCTCGCGGCTCACAGCGTCGCGTTCGCTCAGACGGGCCAGACGCTCGTCGAGTTGCAAATAGACGCATATCACCTTGTCCATCAGGCGGTCGAGGCCATAATCGTATAGGATGGCACATTCGAAAAGGACGTATGGCGCATCGGAATGGAGGCTGCAGAAGCGGTCGAAGGCCTGCATGACCCGCGGATGGATCAACGCGTTGAGGCCCGCCAGCAGAGACGGCGAGGCGAAGACGCGCGAGGCAATGAGGCGTTTGTCGGCCGTGCCGTCGGGACGGAAGACATCGTCGCCGAGCAGTGCACGCACCTCGGCCAGGAAGGCGGGGTCCAGATAGAGGTCGGCACCGGCCTTGTCGGCCATGAAGGACGGGACGCCCAGCTTGGCGAACTCGGCCACGACGGTGCTCTTGCCGCACCCCATGCCCCCGGTGATGCCTACCTTTTTCATGCGCGGGACTATTTGATGATGACGTATTCGATTTCGGACGGGTTGACGCTGCGGATACGCACGTTGCGGGGAAAACGGCTCACGCGGAGCTTGAGGCGCTGGAGGCCGGAGCGTATGTCGCCATAGTTGGCACTGACCGAGAAACGGTCGGCCGAGACGGTGCCGAGGTCCTCCTGGGCCACCCATACATTGAGCTCTACATGATCGGGATAGAGACGCAGGGCGTGGGAAGAATCGGCGTCGGACACCGTCACCGGGACACTGAAGCGTCGCTCGATAAAGCGTTTGACAGGAATGGCGACGGAAATGGTGTCGGCCGAAGCATAGATGTCGCCGTGCCGGCGCCATGTGCCATCGAGGGCGATACGATAGATCTTGCTGGCACGCACACCGTTGATTTCCATCGGCTTCACACCAATGAGGTCGATGGCGTCGAGCACGTCGCGCGGACCGTAGAGCGTCACCTCGGCAGGTGTCACCTGCGGCTCGCCGTAAAGGCCATATCCGTCGGAGAAATTGATGTGCAACGCTCCAAGGTCGGGCGTGAAGGTGCGGCTGGCACGCTCGTTGAGGACTATATGCAGCGAATCCCTGGTGCCGCCGATGAAGTGCATGCCCATCGAGTAGAGCTGCGACGAGAGTTGCGACGAGAGGTCGTTCAGCGCCACCGTGCGGTGGAGGTCCGCCACCCCTTCCCTTTTTCGGGTATAGCGGTGCACCATCTCGCTGTTCATGTCGACCTGCACGACGAGTCCCTGGCGGCGCAGGCTGTAGAAGAGGGCGTTGAACCCCGTGGCCTCCACCTTGAGGGTGAGGGCGGTATCGCTGCTTACCACCGCATAGCGCTTCGCGTCGTAGCCGCCGAACTGTACCTTTGCCGGCAGGCTGTACTCGTGGCTTTCGGACATGGCTATAGCCAACCATACCAGGGCGGTAATCCCCAGCACGACAAGGAAACTTCTGACCTGCCGTCCACGCATCAGGATGGCACCTCCTTACTTTTTCTCCTCGCCACTGGCGGCGGGGGCGGGCTGCACCATGCTCTTCTCAACGGTCATCACCACGCCGTTGGCCACCTCGACGTCCACGGTGGTGGCATCGACATTGTTCACCTTGCCGTAGATGCCGCCGGAGAACAGTACGCGGTCGCCTTTCTGAAGTCCCTCACGGAACTTGCGCTCCTCCTTCTCTTTCTTGCGCTGCGGACGGAGCATCAGTATCCACATAACAACCAGGATGATGATGATGAAAATCATCGAACCGCCCATTCCGCCTCCCTGAGGCTGGGCCTGCATAAGAATAAACTGTGTCAGATTCATATTGTTGTATTGTTTTTCTAAATTAATTAACTCTTAACTCATAACTCTTAACTCTCAATACCCCACCTGCGCCGTAATCTTCAGCTTGCTGCGCGCCGGCTGGGCGTTGCTCAACACGGTGACTTCCTGATACTGCTGTCCTCTCTTGCCCGAGCTGTTGAACGACACGGTGATGTATCCGTCGCCGCCGGGGGCGATGCGCTCTTTGGGGAAACTGGCAACAGTGCAGCCGCAGGTAGCGCTGCAACCGCTGATAATCAAGTCGGCAGAACCGGTGTTGCGGAAGTGGAAACTGAAGCTGATGTTCTCGCCTTCCGACAGTCGGCCGAAGTCGTGCAAGTCCTGGTCGAAGGTCATTACCGGCACCTTGGTGGTATTGTCGTAGCCCTCGGCGCTCTTCGGATTGTTGATGAGGTCCACATCGACCTCGTTGGTCTTGGTTCCGCCGCCGCAGCCGGCGACCACCAGAGCACCCATCAGCATTAAACTATAAACTATCTTTTTCATAACTCCTAACTCATAACTCTTAACTCATAACTCTTAACTCTCCACCAGTCCCCGGCCGCTCTTCTTGATGCGGCCCTTCGAACGCAGCTCGGCCACCAGTTTGTCCAGTATGCCGTTGATGAACAGTTTGCTGCGCTCCGAACTGAATTCCTTCGAAAGCTCGATGTACTCGTCCACGGTCACCTTCTCCGGTATCGACGGGCAACCCGTGAACTCGGCCACGGCCATATTGATCAGCAGGATGTCCATTTTCGACACACGGTCGAATTCCCATCCCTGCAGGTGGCCTCTTATGAGCGACTCCGACTCCTCGCGGCAGGCTATCGTGTCCCGCAACAGCTGGCGGGCAAAGTCCATGTCGGCCTCGTCCTTCTCCACGCGCTTGTCGTACATCACAGGCCACATCATGGCCTCGTCGAAGCTTTCCTCCGTCAGCGTCTTCAGCATCATGTAGTTGTACTGGGCTATCTGCTCGTAGTCGTCCTCCCACAGCAGGCTTCTCTCGCTCAGCACCGCCGTCAGCGCCTCGCGGTTCATCAGGTAGCGGAACAGCAGAATGGCGAATTCCTTGTCCTTCTCGAATCCGCGTTCCTCTTCGTAGGCATACTTCGTATATTCAGGGCGTTTGCGGAAGTCCATAAAGGCCTCCCGCACCAGGTCGCTGTGCGTCTCCCAGCAGCCGCACCACGCCTCGCGGTGCTTCTTCAGCTCGAAGTTGTCCTCCATTCTGCGGATGAACTCGTTCTCCCCCAGCCTCATGCTCGGGTTGCGGTCCTCTTCCGTCGGGCGGAACTTCTTCTTGCCCTCTTCCAACAGCTGCATGCCCTCTTCCACAAACCGCGGCAGCAACGCCACCTGCAGCACCCCCAGCTCGTTCAGTCTGCCTATGTTGTATTCGAAGCTCTTGGCCACCGTGATGGCATCCCTCTCGTCGCAGCGTCCGGCATACACCGTCTGCAACACCTTGCTTCTCAAAAAATGTCTGCTTAGCATACTATATTGATAATCTTCTTGGGTACAAATATAACCTTCTTCGGCTCGCCGGTCATCCACTTGGCGCTCTCCGGCGCGGCCTTCACGGCCTCCAGGGCTTCCTGCTGCGTGGCAGCGGCGGGCAGCTCCAGCATGAATCGCATCTTGCCGTTGAACTGCACTGGATACTTCACCGTGTCCTCCACCAGCATTTTCTCATCGTATTCAGGCCACTCGGCATCGCACACCGACCCTTTCTCGCCCAGCTGGTGCCACAGCTCCTCCGCCACATGAGGCGCAAACGGAGCCATCAGCACCGCCAACGGCTTCAGCACCTCGCGGCTGCCGCACTTCTGCTCCGTCAGCGTGTTGACACATATCATGAACGTCGACACCGCCGTGTTGAACGAGAAACGCTCGATGTCGTCCGTCACCTTCTTTATCGTCTGGTGAAGCACTTTTAATGCTTGATTGCTTGATTGTTTGATTGCTTGATCAGCACCCTGGCTTTCATTCAGGCAATTGTCATACAGCTTCCAGAATTTCTTCAAGAACCTGTGCACGCCCTCGATGCCGTTGGTGTCCCACGGCTTGGCCTGCTCCACAGGGCCGAGGAACATCTCGTACAGCCTCAGCGTGTCGGCACCGTAGCGTGCCACCAGGTCGTCGGGGTTCTGCACGTTGTACATGCTCTTGCTCATCTTCTCCACCTCCCAGCCGCAGACGTACTTGCCCTCCTCCAGCTCGAAGCGGGCCTCCTTGAACTCCGGACGCCATTCGCGGAAACGCTCCACGTCCAGCACGTCGTTGTCCACAATGTTGATATCCACATGTATCGGCGTAACGTCGTCCATGTTCTTTATCAGACCCTTGGAGATGTAGAGGTTGTTGTCCGCCTTGCTGCGGTAGACAAAGTTGCTCCTTCCCTGGATCATGCCCTGGTTGATGAGCTTCTGGAACGGTTCTTCCTTCTTGGCCAGACCAAGGTCGAAGAGGAACTTGTTCCAGAACCTCGCGTATATCAGGTGGCCCGTGCCGTGCTCGGCACCGCCCACATACAGGTCCACATTTTGCCAGTAGTCCACGGCGTCCGCCGAGAAATACTCCTTGTCGTTCGTCGGGTCCATGTAGCGCAGGTAGTATCCACTGCTGCCCGCAAAGCCCGGCATCGTGCTCAGCTCCAGCGGGAAGACCGTCCGATTGTCGACCAATGCCTTGTCCACCACACAGCGGTTCTTCTCGTCCCACGCCCACTTCTGCGCGTGGCCCAGCGGCGGCTCGCCCGTGGCCGTAGGCTTGAACTCGCTCACCTCCGGCAGTTCCAGCGGCAGACACTCCTCCGGTATCGTGTACGGAACGTTGTCCTTGTAGTATATCGGGAACGGCTCGCCCCAGTAGCGCTGGCGGCTGAAGATGGCGTCCCTCAGGCGAAAGTTCACCGTCCGGTGGCCGATGCCCATCTCCTCTATCCGGTCGATCACAGCCTTCATGGCTTCCTTCACCTTCATGCCGCTGACGAAACCGCTGTTCACCGAGTAGCCTGTCTTGGCATCCATGCTCTCCGTCCAGGTCGACGGGTCGCTGGTGACATCTTTCTCCAACGAGACCACCTGGCGTATCGGCAGGTTGAAGTGGCGCGCGAAGGCGAAGTCGCGGCTGTCGTGTGCCGGGACGGCCATGATGGCTCCCGTGCCGTAGCCTGCCAGGACGTAGTCGCTCACCCAGATCGGAATCTTCTCCTCCGTCAACGGATTGATGGCGTAGGCGCCGGTGAACACACCGCTCACCTTCTTCACCTCCGCCTGGCGCTCGCGCTCCGAGCGGTTCTTGGCCCACGTCACGTAGGCCTCCACCTCGGACTTCTGCTCCGGGGTGGTGATGCTGTCTATCAGTTCGTGCTCAGGGCACAGCACCATGAACGTCACGCCGAAAATCGTGTCGGGACGGGTGGTAAAAATCTCAAAAGTGGAAAGTGGAGAGTGGAAAGTGGAAAGTTCTCCGGGTGCGGCAGCTTCTCTTTCCACTTTCCGCTTTCCGCTTTCCACTTGGAAGTACACCGCCGCGCCCTCCGAGCGGCCTATCCAGTTGCGCTGGATTTCCTTCAGCGAGTCGGTCCAGTCCACCTGCTCCAGCCCGTCGACCAGACGCTGGGCGTAGGCGGAGATGCGGAGGCTCCACTGGCGCATCAGCTTGCGCTCCACGGGGTAGCCGCCGCGGACACTGAGGCCACCGACGACCTCGTCGTTGGCCAGTACGGTGCCCAGGTCGGCGCACCAGTTGACGTAGGTGTCGGCCAGGTAGGCCAGGCGGTAATTCATCAGCACCTGCTGGCGGCGGTTCTCGTCGTAGGAGTTCCAATCGTCGGCCGAGAAGGAGAGCTCTTCGGTGCAAGCGGCGTCGAGGCCCTCGGTGCCCTGCTTGGCAAAACGGACTTCAAGCTGGGCGATGGGCATCGCCTTGCCGACGGTGTTGTCGTAGTAGTGCTTGAACAGCTGGATGAACGTCCACTGCGTCCACTTGTAGTACTTCGGGTCGCAGGTCCTCACCTCGCGGTCCCAGTCGAACGAGAAACCTATCTTGTCCAGCTGCTCGCGGTAGCGCGCGATGTTCTTCTCCGTCGTCACCGCCGGATGCTGGCCCGTCTGTATGGCATACTGCTCCGCGGGCAGGCCGTAGGCGTCGTAGCCCATCGGGTGCAGCACGTTGTAGCCCTTCAGGCGCTTGTACCTCGCATAGATGTCGCTCGCTATATATCCCAGCGGGTGGCCCACATGAAGGCCCGCGCCCGACGGGTAGGGGAACATGTCCAAAACATAAAAATGCGGACGCCCCTCGGCGCCGCCGCCGTTCTCCACGTGGTACACTCCCTCCTCCTTCCACCACTTTTGCCACCGTGGCTCCAATTCGCTGAAATTATACTCCATTTTATATCAATCTTTTATCTGCCGACCTACACTCGGTCGCAAAGTGCAAATATAATAAAAATACTCCACATGGCAAAATTTTTCTTCTCCCCTGCCCTTCCGCAGCCTTCCGGCCCCGTCCGTCGACGACAAAAAAAACAGAACGAAAAGAACAATCGGAAATTTCCTTTCCTGTTCTTTTCGTTCTGATTGAGAAAAAAGGCCCTGATTAAAAAACAACTCTGGTCGAGATTGCGGCAGCCTACTGCTGAGCCCCGGCCTGGTAGAGGACCGCGCCCGTGCTGTCAGTCACACTGACAAGGTAGAAGTCGTTCAACCGGATCATCCCCAGTCCACGTACCCACAGGGCAGTATCTGGATTCTCCCTCCTTGGATCAGTCAACAACAGAGTGTCACCGAAATCACGTGTCACAAAATGCCCCTGCTCATCAAAGGTTGCCTTTAAATAACAAAATACATCCTTGAAGTCATGATCGGAATCAAAAATGTTCCCGGTCTGTAATTTCATGTAATTAGAAGAGAACCTCTCATCAAACGACCGAAGAAAATACACTTTCATATTGTTGAAATTTCTGTTATCTCCAGGACGAGCGAACTCGATCACTCTCACATTTGAACAATCATAGCCACCTCCATCGTCTTCCCATTCATATGGTGCCGGAGGAAAAATACGCAACTCATGCCCAACCATCTCTCTTGTAGTATCATTCGAAGCATTTTTATAAACGAATGTCATTCCCTTCATATCGGGCACATATTCTTCCAAGTCTGCCGGTATAGCATATTCACATCGATAAATCTTGCCTTCGCACCCGCCCAAAAACAGACAAATACCGAGGACGTAAAATAAAAAACCGTTTTTCATAATGCTCTATTTTTTTATTAGACGATTAAAATACAACTCCTACTGAATTCCTCATTGTCTGTTCATCAATCGCATTCCCTACAATGCGAAGGCATTGTCCAATTCATAAAACCCAATCCGGACAAGTTATTATTGTCTATCCGATTATTCAGGATTGCGGTGTCGGTGTGGATATCATCCTCCACAGGAACATCAAGGGTGATATGGCGATTGTAGAACTTGGTTCTGGTATAATAGCATCCTGCATCATCGCAGCTGCATCTCCCATAGTAATAGAACCACTCAAAGACACACTCCTCCGGCATAATCCTGTAATCCTTCCAATGTTCGAGCCAGTCGTCCGGGACGTTGCCCGTCTCCAGGTCGGAATATGTCAACGTCAGGTAATGAATCATCCCTCTAGGATTGATGAGCTTGGGAATGTTTCCTCCCAAATAGTAACCTCCATGCAGTTTTATTGGAGCGAATCCCGAAATATAATATGCCGTCGAATCGTCAGTATTACTGATTACAACAACATTGTTGGAATAATCTTTCCCCTCCCTGAATTTATACACATAAAGTGAATAGTATTCAGGACCGTCTATCCTCATGTTCCTGTCGCATGGAGATTCGTGGCAGGACGCAAAAAGGACTGCAAATACACATGGTAATACCAATGCAAAGGCTGTTTTTTTCATATTTTTATTATTTTTTTCATGTATTTCTTGTTTACGACTAGTATATATTCTCCCATAGGCAAACCATTCGCATTCAACCGATACTCACTCACCGGGCCCAGGAAGAGGGCGACGGTTTTGATTGTCTTCTTCATAGTGTTTAGTTTTTAATTGGTTAATTAGTATTATTTGTTTGTAATATTCTTTTCTAATTGGTTAAAGTATACGCTCTGTTGTTCGGCTATGGTCGAGGTGTAAAAGATGCATATTGTTCGTTTGAGTCGGGAGATGGCAATAACGTTGTTGTTCAACATATCCACCGAGTCCATAGTATGCGACGGGTCTGTTTTGGAGACAAAGCGCAGGCTTAACATGTCTTTCCCTTCCTCTATCTGCTGCTGGAAAAGGGGCGGCAGTTCCGGAATACGGAAATCCGCCCGCAGGGTGTCCCAGCCCTCGTCGTCGAGGGCGGTGACGGTGGTGACGTCGACGGCGAGGGTGTCGTTGACCTTGAAGCCCTCGATGAAGGCCACCGAGAGGTGGGGGTTGGGCTCGTAGCGGCGGTAGAGGTCGCTGACGCGCCGTGCCGCAGCCTCCCGCGGCAGCCACAGCGACAGGCCGGCGGCCACCAGGCACAGCGCCACAACGAGGATCCAGAACGTCCGGCGGCTCATGCTACGGTGGGGTTTTGGTTTTCGAGCAGGTAGCACACGGCGTTGTAGGCCTCCCGGGGGTCGGCATGGGTGACGACGTTGCAGTAGGGCGCGGCAAGGCGCAGCACGGCGGGCAGGCCCACGGAGAGCGCCAGCAGCAACGCCGCCGCGGTGGTGCGCCGCCGCCAGGCGGCATGGGCACGCCGCTGCGCCCAGCGGCGGTTGTCGGCCTCCAGGACCCGGGCCAGGCGCCCGTCGGGACTCCCCTCGGCGCCACGGCGCGCGGCACCGGCATACAGCAGACGGGCAAGTTCTTTGTCGTTCGGTAGGTTCATCGTTGCAAGGTTTTAAGGTATTGTTGTTTCATTTTTTCGATCATGCGGTGGTAGCGCCGCGAGAGGGTGGCATGGCTCATGCCCATCCGCTGGGCGCACTCCCCGTGGCTGTAGCCCTGCAGCAGGAGGTCGAGCAGCCGCCGCTCGTCGCCGTCGAGGCCGGCGGCCAGGTCGTCGACGGTCTCGCGCAGCAGCGCGGGCTCCAGGTCGGCGGCAGGGTCGAAGTCCACCGGCAGCAGGCTCGTGCCGAAGAGGCGCCGGTGGCGCTTGTAGACGCCGCGGCAGCGCTCGCGCACCCACTTGCGCTGCTGGCGCGGCGCAAAGGCGGGGTCGTAGCGGTCCACGGCTTCCCAAAGGTCGGCAAGGACCTCGTTCAGCAGCTCCTCGAACACGCGCCGGTCGGCACCCGAATAGTACCAGCAGCGTTCGCGTATCACGCCGAGGTGGCTGAGCACCAGTTGTTCATATTTTTGCTCTGCGGCATCCATCGTCGGAAGTGTTCCGGTTGCAAAGTTACAACTTTTCACCTATATAATAGCCACTTTCGCCCCGTTTTTTTCACAAGCAGCCATTTTTAACACTTTTTTAACATTCCCCACTAAACACTAAACACTTAACACTTAACACTAAACACTCCTCACTCCCCACTCATAACTCTTAACTCATAACTCTTAACTCTTAACTCCCCCCCAACGAGGGGTCAAATTCGGCCCTTCTCATATAGTTCCTATATACTTCTCATATACTTCTTATATCACCTATATAAGAAGTATATGAGAAGTATATGAGAACGATATAAGAACGATATAAGAAATGCCGAATTATGTACCTCTTCGACCCCTCTCGGACCCCCGCCTGCCAGGAGACGCGGCATGCCGCGTCTCTACATTGGGGGACAAAAAAAAAGGAGCCCTTGCGGGCTCCCACACTATGAAAAAAATTAAAACCTTTTCTATTTCTTCTTGCCACGGTGGTGGCGTTTGCCGGCGGCTTTCAGCTCTTTGCGTTGCTCGGGGGTGAGCACTTCGTCGATGCGGACCTTGGTGGCGTACATCTCGCGCGAGACCTGTGCCTGGAGCCTGGCTTCGCGGTCGAAGAGAGGGTAGAGCGCGCGGCTCTGGTCGCCGTCGAGGTCCATGTAGCGGCCGATGCTGTCGCGGACGGCTTTTTGTTCTTTGCGCAGTTTGTCGACGCGTTCCTTGCTTTCGTCGGTGATGGTTTCAAGTTTGCGTTTCTGGGTGGCGTTGAGGTCGCTGACGAGTTCCGTGATGTCGGGCCGCGGCTCGGGTTTGCCGCCTTCGCGGTGGGGGTGCTGGGCCAGGGCCGCGGAGAGCTGCATGCCCATGAATGCCGCCAGGGCCAATGCGATGGTTTTCTTCATTTCTATCGGTTTTTTTGCGGTTTTATTCGATTGTTTCGGCGGTTTCGTCGTCGTAGAGGCACTCGATGGGGTTGACGGCGGCGGTTTCGACGGAGGCGTAGTAGTCGTAGTCGGAGACGTAGGCCATCATGCGGCCGATGCCTTCCTCGTCGTAGGAGCGGAAGGAGGCCACGTTGAAGACCACCACGGCGGCGACGGCGGCGACGGCGGTGAGCGCCACGGTGCGCCAGAGGGCGGTGCGGTGCGCGGGGCGCAGGTAGGGCTTGCGGCGCACCTGGGCCATCACGGCGTCGACCACATCGACCTGCTTGGGGCAGGTCTGGCGCGACAGGATTTGTAGTTGTTCTTCTATATTCATCTCGTTTTCGTTATTGTTTCACTTCTTTGGCCAGGTTTTTCTTGGCACGGAAGATGAGCGATTCCACCTTGGCGAGGGTGCACTGCATGACGTCGGCGATCTGCTGGTAGGAGAAGTTCTCGAAGGTGTAGAGCACCAGGGCGGTGCGCTGTTCGTCCTTGAGGTGCCCGATGGCGGTGCGCAGCTGCTCGAGCTGTTCGCGGTGGATGATTTCCTGCTCGGCGTTGCGGTCGGGCGAGGGGTCGTCGGGGCGTGTCTCGTATTCGTCGGTGCTCACGTAGCGTTTGCTTTTGTTGAGCATCTTGCAGACGGTGTTGACGGTGATGCGGTAGATGAAAGAACTCAGCTTCGAATCGAAGCGGAAGCGCGGCAGGGCCATGTAGAGCTCGACGAAGACCTGTTGGGTCACTTCCTCGGTTTCGAGGCGCGTGCCGCAGAGTTTGTACGTCAGGTTGGCCACTATTTGCTGGTAGCGCCGCACTATTTCGGCGTACTGCTCGGTGTCTCCGGCAAGGATCTTCTGGACTATCTCTTTGTCTTCCACTGGCTCGATTCGTTATTAGGTACGGGATGAATATGTTTTATTGCACTTGCTTCGGGAAAAATATTTTTTTTCTTCGGAATTTTCCCTACACTTCAATATAAGTTTCTTATTTTACGACAACATTGACAACAGGGACAACCTGCACCCCGCAACATGCAGTGTGCTTTGGGCTGCGTCAGCTGTTGTTTGTGTTGTCATTGTTGTCGTCACCTTTAAACCTTAAACATTAAACCTTAAACCTTAAACCTTAAACCTTAAACCTTATTCATATTTGAATTTCTCGATGTCGCGGCGTTCGCGCTTGGTGGGGCGTCCGACGCCGCGGTCGCGTTTCTCGAAGGCGTACTGGCGTGCCATCTGTATGCGCTCGTATTCCTCCTGGGGGGTGCGGTCGATCATGAAGCCCTGCACCAGGGGGGCGCCGACGCGGTTGGGCGGTATGGCGAGGACTTCGATCTCTTTGTGCAGCTGGTCGATGTTGAGGCTGTAGCGTTCGCCTTCCCTCACCTCGTGCGAGGGTTTGAGGCTGCGGCCGTCGGAGGTCATGGTGACCTTGCCGCACTGGCAGGCGTCTGCCGCCAGCGACCGTGTTTTGTAGAGGCGCACCGCCCAGAGGTATTTGTCGAGACGCATGGCAGTTAAGAGTTATGAGTTAAGAGTTATGAATTACGAGTTAAGGGGTTATATTTTGAAGATGTAGGTGATGGTGCCGATCTGCTCCTCGGGGGCGGAGGTGGAGGCGTTGAAGCGGGCGCGTTTGGCGGCGGCCTTGGCCTGTTCGACGAGGCTGCCGGTGGTGATGGTGGAGCCCTGGTAGGGGGCTTCGGTGCGCACCACGCGGCCCTGCTGGTCCACCCAGATGCGGACCACTATCTTGCCCTGCTGGTTGGAGTTGTATTCGGGCTTGGGGAGCACGACGGCGCTGCGACCTTTGAGGTTGTAGTTGCCGTTGCCGCCGCCGTTGCCGGTGTAGTTGTTGCTGGTGGGGGTACCGTTGGGGTTGCCCTGGTTGCCCTGGCCGGTGCTGACGCCCTGGCTGCCGCCGCCGGAGGTCCGGTTGCGCTTGCCGGGGAAGAGGGCGTTCTTGTTGATTTCGGGTTCCTTGTTCTCCACCACGGGCTGTTCCTGCGCGGCGGGGTTGGTGACGTTGCCCGGATTGGGGCTGGAGGGCACGGGCACTGTGGGTTCAGTGCGCTGGGTGACCACCTGCTGCTGCGATGCCGGAGGGGCGTAGTTGGCGGCCTCGCTGGCGGGCTCGGGGCTGTCGCCCTGGCCGAAGTCGCTGTCGCCGAGGTTCACCTCCACACCCTCTTCGGGTATGGGCGGGTCGGGCGGCGTGTAGGCGAAGATGTTGAGGCTCATCAACAGCACAGACAGCAGGACGATGACCGCGGTGGCTATTCCGGATTTAAGCTTTGCATTCATGGCGTTTTACTGTTTGGGGGACGTGGCCAGGATGACCTTGTGCTTGGTGCCGGTGGCGTTGTTGATGTTGTTGACGGCGTCGATGACATTGACGACGTCCTGCACGGGCACCTCCTTGTCGGCGCGGAGCACCACGCAGGCATCCTCGATACCGCTCTCGATACCGGCGGCGATGTGCTGCTGCAGCTCGCTGACGGGCACCGCCGTCTCGCCGACGTAGAAATTGTGCTCGGGGTCGATGTAGACGGTGACGTTCTGCTTGGCCATGGTGCGGCTCGAGCTCTCGGGAAGCATGAGCTTCACGGCGTTGGGGGCGATGAGCGTCGAGGTGATCATGAAGAAGATGAGCAGCAGGAACACCAAGTCGGACATCGACGACGAGGAGGTCTCTATCTTGATTTGATTGCGTGTCTTGATCATTCAGTTTCAGTTTTTAGTTTTAGTTTTCAGTTATTGCGTGCGCTATAAACTTAAACTTTTAACTTAAACTCACGACTCATGCCGGTTCGTGCAGGAGGTCCATGAACTCGTTGGCGCGCACCTCGAGCTCGAAGACGACCTTGTTGATGCGGGTGACGAGGAGGTTGTGGAGGAAGTAGCAGACGATGCCGACGATGAGGCCGCCGACGGTGGTCACCATGGCGGTGTAGATGCCGGAGGCGAGCATCTGGATGTCGATGTTGTTGCCGGCATGGGCCATCTCCTGGAAGGCGGAGATCATGCCCACCACGGTGCCGAGGAAGCCGATCATGGGGCCGAGGGAGGCCACGGTGGCCACGAGGGAGACGCGGCGTTCGAGGTTGGCCACCTCGAGCTGGCCCTCGTTCTCGATGGCAGCCTGGATGTCGGGCAGCGGACGGCCGAGGCGCGAGAAGCCCTTGTCGATCATGCGGCCCAGGGGGGTGTTGGTCTGCTTGGAGAGGCTGCGGGCCTCGTCGATGTTGCCCTGGTGGACATATTCGCGGATGTTCTTCATGAAGACGTTGTCTTCCTCGCCTTTGAGGGCGGCGCTGAGGGTGAGGTAGCGCTCGATGAAGATGTAGATGGCCAGCACCAGCAGCAGGGCCAGCACCAGCATAATCCAACCGCCGCTGACGGCCATATCCCAGATGGTGATGTTCTCGGCCTTTTCGGTGGCGTTGGCAACGGTTTCGGCGGCAGCCTGCGCTGCGGCAGGGTCGCTCTGGATCAATAAGAGAGGGTTCATCATGTGTGTTTGCTTTTTGTTATTATGCTTCTATTAACGTGTTATTGTCTTATTTATTATGTGCGCGAGGCATCATTTTTTTTCAAAACGAAAGGGTGAGGCCCACGGTGGGCTGCCATCCGGCGAGGGTGGGCTGCAGGCCGGGGCTGACGGCGAGGGTGAGGTCGTCGTCGATGCGGAAGTCGTAGAGATGGCCGAAGACGTAGGCATCGACGAGGTTGAGGGCGTAGATGCCGGCGGCGATGATGACCATCAGCTGGAAATTGCGGTTGTAGGAGTTGTAGAGGCTGTAGATGCTCGAGGTGGGATAGGAGGCGTAGTCGGCCAGGTTGGTGGCGCCGTCGTTGTTGACGCGGTAGAGGTATTCGTCCTTGAACATGACCATGCGGTCGTAGTTGTAGTAGGCGTAGTAGCCCACGCCTGCCAGGGCGCCGTAGATGATGGGGATTTTCCAGGCCTGGCCGTTGTAGACCTGGCCGCCGCCGGGAAGGATGGACCAGAGGAGGGCCTTGGTGGCCGAATGCTCCTCGGGGACGGTCTTGGTGGTTACGGGGTCCTCGAGGCCGACGACCCGCTGCGCCTTGGCCGAGGGGCAAAAAGAAAAGAGGAGAACCGTGCCGATGCCTAGCAGCAGCATTGTTCTCCCCATTCCTCTGTCCGCTCTCATGGTTGCGCTATTTCTCAAGGAGTGAGACGATGCGCTCGAAGTCGCTGTCCGAATTGAAAAGGATGGTCAGCGACCCTTTGCCACGCTGGGAGCGCTTGATTTCGACGGCCGACTGGAGGCGTTCCTTCAGACGGCTCTGTGCGGCGGCGTGCACGGCAGGCAGTTCGCCGCGCTTCTTGACGGGGGCCACGGGTTTCTTCTTGGCGTTCTTGGCCATCTCCTCGGCCTGGTGGACGGAGAGGTGGCGGTCGATGATGGCATGCAGAATCTCAAGGTGCAGGTCGATGTCCTCGACGTTAATCAGGGCGCGGGCGTGGGCCATGCTGATCTGGTCGTTGCTGAGGGCCAGCTGGGTCTCGGCCGGCAGATTGAGCAGGCGAAGGTAGTTGGTGATGGTGGAGCGGTTCTTGCCGACCTTCTCGCTGAGCTGGTCGTGGGTCAGGCGGCATTCCTCGATGAGGGCCTTGTAGGCCAGGGCGACCTCCATGGCGTTGAGGTTCTCGCGCTGGATGTTCTCCACCAGGGCCATCTCCATCATCTGATTGTCGGTGGCCACACGCACGTAGGCGGGCACCTCCTTGAGGCCTGCCAGCTGGGCGGCGCGGCAACGGCGCTCGCCGGCGATGAGCTGGTAGGTGTCGTCCGGCATCTTGCGCACGGTGACAGGGGTGATGACACCCTGCTGACGGATGGACTGCGCCAGTTCCTCCAGGGCCTCGGGGGCGAACTCCTTGCGCGGCTGGTAGGGGTTGGCGACAATCTTCTTGAGGGGTATGGTGCTGATGGCGGCGGTAACGGTGTTCGACATCTCGAAATCCTTCGTGTCGGGCAAAATGGAACTCAAACCGCGGCCCAAGCCTCCGCTCTTCTTGTTAGTCATAGCTTTTTATTTACTGTTTCTTTTAAGAATCTCCTGCGCCAGGTTGAGGTAGTTGACGGCACCCGACGACGCTGCGTCGTGCATGATGATGCTCTTGCCGTAGGACGGCGCTTCGGCCAGCTTGGTGTTGCGGTAGATGAGAGTGTCGAACACCATCTGTTTGAAGTGTCCGCGCACATCCTCCACCACCTGGCGGGCCAGGCGCAGACGGTTGTCGTACATGGTGATGAGCAGGCCCTCGATGGAGAGCTTGGGGTTGAGGCGTGTCTGCACGATGCGCACCGTGTTGAGCAGCTTGCCCAGTCCCTCGAGGGCGAAGTACTCGCTCTGGATGGGGATGATGACCGAATCCGACGCCGTGAGGGCGTTGATGGTAATCAGACCCAGCGACGGCGAGCAGTCGATGATGATGAAGTCGTAGTCGTCCCTCACCGGCTCCAGGGTGCGGGCCAGGAACTGCTCGCGGCCCTTCTCGTTGATCAGCTCCACCTCGGCACCGACGAGGTCGATGCGTGTGGGCAGCAGGTCGAGGTTCGGTGTGTCGGTCTCGACGATGACATCTTTCACCTGAGCCTGCCCGAGGATGCAGTCGTAGACGCTCTTCTCCAGCTCGTCGGGGTTGAAACCGAGGCCGGAGGTGGCGTTGGCCTGCGGATCGCAGTCCACCAGCAGCACCTTCTTCTCGAGCACTGCCAGCGAGGCGCTCAGGTTCACTGCCGTGGTGGTCTTCCCCACCCCGCCTTTCTGGTTGGCTACAGATATTATCTTAGACATTTTTGTTTAGAACTTAAAATCGATCTCGTCCAGTTTACTCTCAGTGTCGTTGTGCCAGTTGTCCTCCACCACTACGGGCGGCGGCACGATGCCCGTCTCGATGAACGAGAAGGCGTTGTCCAGGCCCTGGCGGAACTTGTCGAAATCCTCCTTGTAGAGGAACATCTTGTTCTTCTCGAAATAGACCTCGCCGGTGTTGTTGTCGAAAAGCTTGCGGCTCTCAGTAATGGTGATGAACTTGTCACCGCCACGGGTTTCTTTCACATCGAAGAAATATCTGCGCTTTCCGGCGGGGATGGCTTGACTGTAAAGTTCTTCTTTTCTTTGCTCTTTGTTGTCCATAAACTCTGCTTTATTACGTTAAAATTCGAATTGCAAAAATAGATATTTTTTCTTTATCGGATGGGTACAGCTGAATAAAGTTATCAACACGACCCGGTTAAAGTCATTTATTTCTTGTGTGTCATGATGTCCAGAATCATATCGTCGGTCTGGTTCATGCCGTCCTTGCCCAGGCGGCCGAGGTTGTGGATGCTGCAGTCGATGTCGCTCTCGCTGAGGCCGTCGGTGCGGTCCACCACGCGGTCGTGCACCGCCAGTTCGGCGCACACGAAGGCGCTGTACAGGCCCACGCTCATCTTCAGTGCGCAACTGGGCTTGGCGCCGTCGCACACCATGCCGGCCAGGGTGTTGATCATGTTCTTCATGGCGTAGCACACCTGTTCGAACGAGCCGCCCTCCAGGTAGGTCAGCGCAGCCGAGACACCCATCGTGGCGTTGACGATGCCGCACAGGGCGCTCAGCCTTCCGATGCCGCGCTTGATGTAGATGGACATCAGGTGGCTCATGGTCAAGGCGCGCAGTATCTTCTCGTCGTCGCATCCCTTCAACTTGCCGTAGTAGAACGGCGGCAGCGTGCAGGTGATGCCCTGGTTGCCGGAACCGGAATTGCTGTACACGGGCTTGGTGCACCCGTCCATGCGGGCGTCGCTGGCGGCCACCGTGCGGGCCACCACGGTGTGCACCGTGTCGCCGTTGCTCTGTTCCATCAGTATCTGGCCCGTGTGCAACCCCATGCCTCCAAGTCCAATCTCCGAGGCGGCGCTGTTGTATTCAACGGTCTCCTTCAGGAACGCCAGCTCCTCCAGGGGGGCCGTCGTGGCGAAGTCGTACACCATGCGGGCCGTCATCTCCAGCCGCTGTTTGTTCTCGTTTTCGGGGTCGGTGTCCTCCTCGGTCTGTTGGAAGAGGCCCTGGTTGTGGTCGAGGAGCACTTCGTCGTCGCGTTTGAGGAAGATGAAGTTGGTATGGCGGCAGGCTATGACGGCAACGGCCGTGTGACCGCCACCGTTGCAGCGGCACTCGATGTAGAGCTTGTCGCTGGTTTCCTTCACGCCAATCTCGATTCGGTCGCCGTTGTTGGCCAGCCACCGCTTGGCATCCTCCACCTCGCCCTCGGGGAGCGTCAGCACCTCGAGGCCGCGGCTAGAATTGCCGTGGGTGACAGCCATGGCCACCGCTATGGGCAGGCCTATCATCCCGGTGCCGGGAATGCCCACGCCCATGGCATTCTTGTAGACGTTCTTGCTCAACCTCAGCACGATGTGTTCGGGTTCGCTGCCAAGGGTCTCGCAGGCTTTGGCCACACACAGGGCCACGGCTCCGGGCTCCGTACAGCCCGTGGCCAGCACCACCTCCTGCTTCAGAATCTCTATCAGCTCTTTACGAAGTCTCTCTTCCATATTATAACATAATTATCAAAAACTACTGACCAGCGAAAGGTATGTCATCATCTATTGGCATTTGCCCCCGATTGTCCTCGTTCATCTTCGAGTCCACAATCATGCTGCCTCCCTGCTGGTCGAAGCTGGCGTTCTGGGGCATTCCCATGCCCATACCCTCCATGCCCAGCTGCGGGGGATTCTCGAAGCGGGCAAACTCCTTGACGAAGCGCAGGCGCACATCGCCCGTGCCGCCGCTGCGGTGCTTGGCGATAATCAGGTCGGCCATGCCAAGGGTCGAGCCGTGGTCGTCCTCCTGGATGCCGTAGTACTCCGGACGGTAGATGAACATCACGATGTCGGCGTCCTGCTCGATGGCGCCCGACTCGCGCAGGTCGCTCAGCTGCGGCTTGTTGCCCACGCGGTTCTCCACAGCGCGGCTCAGCTGCGACATGGCCAGCACCGGTATGCCGAGCTCCTTGCTCAGCGACTTCAGCTGGCGGCTGATCATGCTGATTTCCTGCTCGCGGTTGCCGTTGCGGTTGTCGCTCGACCCGGAGGACATCAGCTGCAGGTAGTCGATGAATATCATCTGTATGTCGTACCTCTGCTTCAGCCTGCGGGCCTTGGCGCGGAGCTCGAAGATGGTGAGCTGCGGCGTGTCGTCGATGTAGATGGGGGCGTTGTTCAGCGGCTGTGCACCGCGTTTGAGCTGCTCCTTCTCGTAGGGTTCCAGATGGCCTTTCTTCAGCTTGTCGCCGGGCAGGCGTGCCTCGCTGCTGATGAGGCGCATGGCAAGCTCCTGGCCCGTCATTTCGAGCGAGAAGAAAGCCACCGGCTTGTGGAAGTCCACGGCCATGTTGCGGGCCATGCTCAAGGCACAGGCCGTCTTACCCATGGCGGGACGCGCAGCGAGGATGATGAGCGTGCCGGGCTGGAAACCCGCCGTCATGCGGTCCAGTCCTATGAAGCCGCTCTCCAGACCGCTCAGGCCGTCGCTCTTTTCGCCGGCCTCCTTGATCTGGTCCATGGCCATCGATACAAAGTCGCCCATCGGGTGGTAGTCCGAACGGAAATTCTTGTCGTTGATGTCCATCAGGCGCTGCTCCGTCTTGTCCAGCAGGTTGACCACGTCGGTGGTCTCGTCGTAGGCCTCGGTGATGGTCTCCGTCGAGATGCGGATCATCTCCCTCTGGATGAACTTCTCGCTGAGCACGCGGATGTGGTACTCGATGTGCGCCGCCGAGACGACGTTCTCCGTCAACTTGGTGACGGCATAGGCACCGCCGGCGGCCTCCAGTTCGCCGTCCAGACGCAGACGCTCCACCACCGTCATCATGTCCACCGGCTGGCTCTGTTCGAAGAGCTTGCGGATGGCGCGGTACACGGCCTGGTGCTCGGGCTTGTAGAAGTACTCCACATGCAGCGTCTCGATGGCATTGATGAGGGCCGTCTGGTCGAGCATGAGCGCACCAAGCACACTCTCCTCCAGGGCTATGGCCTGGGGGGGAGTGTTGCCGTTGATGTCAAACGCCTGTGCGTAGGTCAGTCTGTCTTTCCGCCGTGCGGTTGCTGATGTTGGCATGTACTGGTCTCTCCTCTCACATTGGCGTCAAACCAGCTGGGCGTTGCCAGCATCCTCCACCATTGCGGACGAGCCGCGGTAGGCGGGGCAGGTGTGGTGGGTGCATCCCACTGCCACAACAGCGAGCAGTGCCACCACTGCGAAGGTCAAAACTCTCTTTTTCATCTTTCTTTCTTTATTTTAAGAGGTTACAATCCAATCTTTTCGTTGACCATCTTCAGGATTTCGGCTTCCTGGCGGATGGCTTCGTCCTCGATGGCCTGTGCGCGGGCCAGGATATCGGCCTTGAAGGCCTCGTCCTTGAGCGAGGAGGCGTTGATTTTCACATTCAGGTGGGCTCCCATGACGGCCGAGCGGGCGGCCAGGGTTCCCACGCCGCCGTCGGTGACGCTGTTGGGGTTGCCCCATTCCACCATGGCGCGGCACACCTCGAAGGCTTCGAGCGAACGCTGCATGGTGCGGAAAGGCACCTCGGTGGCGAACTTGGTGGCCTCCTGGATGGCGGCACTGCGGGCGGCTTTCTCCTCGTCGGTCTTCTTGGGCAGGCCGAAGGCGTCCATAATCTTGTTGAAGGCGGCGGTGTCCTCGTCCACGAGGTGCAGCAGCTCCTCCTTCAGGGCCTGGCCCTTGACGGCCACGTCGCTGAATTTCTCCCACTCGTCGTCGTAGGCGGCCTTGCCTCCGGTGAGGTTGGCCACCATGGTGCCGAGGCTGGCGGCCAGGGCGCCCATGTAGGCGCTGACGCTGCCGCCGCCGGGGGCGGGGCTCTCGCTGGCGGTCTCGTCGCAGAAGCCGCGGCAGGTGAGGTCGACAAGCTTCTTCTTCGAGTGGTCCTCGATGAGGTACTCGATCACTTTCTCCTTGGGGTCGAAGGGCTTGAGGTCGTCGAGACCCATGCTCTTGATGGCCACCTTCATGATTTCCTCCTCGCTGACGCCGAGGGAGCGCTGCTGTTTGGCCAGGTAGTACTTGCCGGCGTCGATGAGCACGCTCTTGGGGATGAGGCC
>Ga0326511_10000532_pt1 | contig 33377 bp, 21 predicted proteins | sample 0_2496_0518_D_FD_203701 | JGI IMG/M metagenome (GOLD analysis project Ga0326511, IMG submission 203701) | Bovine rumen microbial communities from UC Davis, California, United States - 0_2496_0518 | ecosystem: Host-associated > Mammals > Digestive system > Stomach > Rumen | place: USA...
TAAAGCCCAGGGGGCTTTGTAGGGAAATGTTTTGCGATTGGCGAACCTTTCAATGAGTCTTTAGACTCCAACGCCGGTAACGAGCCCTTATAGGGCGTGAACAAACCACCGGCTCAGCCGGTGGTTTCGATTGTTTTCCGGCCTGCTGACCGGCTTTACAGATTTCTGACGGTCTGTCCTTCGATCAGGTGACCGCTGACATTGATCTGCTCGGGTACGCAGGTGGCCTTTTCCTCGATCTCCTCGATCAGCTTTCCTGCCGATACGCGGCCGATCCGGTCTGCGTCCTGATAATAGGTGGTAAGCTTCGGCCTCAGTGACTGGGAAAGCAGGATGCCGTCATATCCGGTGACGCTTACGTCATTGGGGATCGACAGGCCCATTCTTTCCAGCTGGGCGATACCGCCGAGATAAGAGAAATCATCGGGGTACATGATCACGGTCGGCGGTTCCGGTAAATTCATCAACCGCGCCGTTGCTGCCGCGCTGTCCGAAGGTTTGTGGTAAGCTCCCTCTGTAACATATTCCGGAGGAAGATTTACTCCGTACTGCTTCAGCGCCCGGTAAAAACCGTTCAGCCGCTTTTTCGTGACCAGGGTGTCTTCGCCGTGGATCAGGCCGATCCGTCGATGTCCTTTATCCAGCAGGTACTTTGTTAATGCATAACCTCCGTCGATGTTGTCCGACAGAACGCTGCTGTGGGAATCGAAGGTGTAGTCGATGGTCACGGTCGGAATATCGCTGAATACCAGCTCCCGAACCTGCGGATCCGTAAAATCCACACTGGCGATCAGGATGCCGTCGCATTTGCGGTATCTCGCATGTCGCAGGTAAGATCCCTGGGTGCCGGTCATTGTCCGGCTGATGAAGGTGATATCATAACCTGCTTTTTCCAGCTCCTCCTTCGCGCTGTTCAGAATAGAAGAGAAATACTCATGTGTCAGGCCTCTGTGCGTTTCGTCGATGAAGAGGACGCCGATATTATGTGAGATATTTGTCTTCAGCTGGCGGGCTGCCGCATTGGGAAGGTAATGCATTTCCGCTGCGATCTTCCGGATATTCTCTGCCGTTACTTTGTTGATGTCGCCGTAGCCGTTCAGCGCCTTGCTGACTGTAGCGGGTGAGTAGCCGCATCTTTCTGAAATATCCTTTATGGTAATCATGCCAACTTCTTTCTGAAAATGAAAAGTGTTTCGAAACGAAAGCAACTCGATTTGAATTCGTTTTCGTAACTTTATACTAAGCCTATTAGTATATTTAGGCAATAGTGACATTTATACAGAAAAAAGAGCGAAAAAATATACACAAATAACAATCTTCATCTAAATTCCGCGCGAGCACTTGCTTTATTCCCTGTGTAAAGTATAATTCGGTTATGCGAAACCGATTTCGAACAAGGAAGATAACGCGGTGTGCAGCCGATAATTGTCTGACAAGTATCTGCGTCGAAACGGTGAGTTATAGGAAAAACAAGATCGCGGGTCAGGCGTTTTGCGGATACGCGATATTTGTGTTCTATTCGTATAGGAACGAATCGAAAACGTACATATTATTGCGGAACATAACGAAAACGGGCAGGTATTAGCAACAAATCGAAACAAACGGAGGTACAGAATGAAATACGGCCATTTTGATGATGCAGCAAGAGAATATGTGATCACCGATCCGAGAACGCCGCTTCCCTGGATCAACTATCTGGGCTCGAATGAGTTTTTCAGCCTGATCTCGAACACGGCGGGAGGTTATTCCTTCTATAAAGATGCGAAGCTTCTGCGCCTGACCAGATATCGCTACAACAACGTACCGTTCGATACGGGCGGCCGTTATTACTATATTAAGGATAACGGCACGGTCTGGAACCCGGGCTGGAGTCCCGTGCAGACCGAACTGGACGAGTACAGCTGCCGTCACGGCCTCGGCTATACAATTATTAAAGGAGAGAAAAACGGTCTCTCCGCCGAGCTGCAGGCTTTCGTTCCGGTAAAGGACAACTGCGAGGTAAACCGCCTCGTTCTGACGAACGATTCCGAGGCGGCGAAGGACATCGATCTGTTCAGTTTCGTGGAGTTCTGCCTGTGGAACGCGGCAGATGACTCCTCGAACTTCCAGAGAAACTTCTCCACCGGTGAGGTAGAGGTGATCGGAAGCACGATCTATCACAAGACAGAGTACAGAGAGCGCCGCAACCATTACGCGGTATTCTCGGTAAACCGTCCGGTCGAGGATTTTGACACGACAAGAGATGCCTTTATCGGCCTCTACAACGGCTTCCGCAATCCGCAGGCTGTCGAAGCCGGCAAGTGCAGCAACAGCATCGCGCACGGCTGGGCACCGGTCGGCGCGCATCACCTGAAGTTCCATATCGAACCGGGTGAATCCGTTTCCGCCATCTTTGTCCTCGGATACTGCGAGAATCCGAAGGATAAGAAGTTCGAGGCGCCGGGCATCATCAATAAGGAGCCGGCAAACCGCCTGCTTGCGGGATACCAGACCGATGAACAGGTCGACGCAGCCTTCGCGGAACTGAAGGAGTACTGGACAAAGCTTCTGTCCACTTATTCGGTAAAAACGGACGATGACCGCCTGAACCGCGTGGTCAATATCTGGAACCAGTATCAGTGCATGGTCACCTTTAATATGAGCCGCAGCGCCAGCTACTATGAGAGCGGCATGGGTCGAGGCATGGGCTTCCGTGATTCCTGCCAGGATCTGCTCGGCTTCGTGCATCTGATTCCGGACCGCGCGAGAGAGCGTATCATCGATATCGCCAATACACAGTTCGAGGACGGCAGCACCTACCATCAGTACCAGCCGCTGACCAAGCGCGGCAACATGGATGTAGGATCCGGCTTCAATGACGATCCGCTCTGGCTGATCGCGGGAACCTGCGCGTACATCCGCGAGACCGGCGACTACTCGATCCTCGACGAGCCGTGCGCTTTTGATTCCGATTTTGACAAGGCTGTTCCGCTGATGGAGCATCTGCGCCGCAGCTTCAACTATACGACAACGCATAAAGGCCCGCACGCACTGCCGCTGATCGGCCGCGCGGACTGGAATGACTGCCTGAACCTCAACTGCTTCTCGGAGACACCGGGAGAGAGCTTCCAGACGACAGGGCCGAGCGAAGGCCCCGTTGCGGAATCCGTTTTTATTGCCGGCATGTATGTAAAATACGGCCGCGAATACGCGGATCTCTGCCGCCACACAGGCCTAGCCGAAGAGGCGGAGCAGACGGATAAGCTGGTTGCCGAGATGACGGAGGCGATCGAGACCGCGGGCTGGGACGGCGAGTGGTTCATCCGTGCGTATGACGCTTATTCCAATCCGGTCGGAAGTCACGTCTGCGAGGAGGGTCAGATCTTCATCGAGCCGCAGGGCATGTGCATTATGGCCGGGGTCGGCACAGAAAACGGCATGGCGGAGACGGCTCTTGCGAGCGTAGAGAAGAGACTGGATTCCAAGTTCGGTATCATGCTCAATCAGCCGGCTTATACAACGTATCACGTAGAACTGGGCGAGATCAGCTCTTACCCGCCGGGATACAAGGAAAATGCCGGTATCTTCTGCCACAATAACCCGTGGATCGCCGTTGCGGAGACCGTCGTGGGGCATGGCAACAGAGCTTTTGAAGTGTTTAAGAAGACCTGTCCGGTATATCTCGAGGAGATCAGTGAGATCCACCGTACAGAGCCCTATGTATACTGCCAGATGGTAGCCGGTCAGGACGCGGCGACCTTCGGCGAAGGCAAAAACAGCTGGCTTACCGGTACCGCCGCATGGACGTTCACAACGATCAGCCAGTATATCCTGGGAATCCGTCCGACATTCGACGGACTGTCCGTCGATCCGTGTATTCCGGCCGAGGTATCCGGTTATACTATAGACAGAACGTACAGAGGTATTCGGTATCATATCACGATCGATAATACCGCTCATGTCCAGAAGGGCGTGAAGAGCATGATCGTGGACGGTGTTCCGGTTCAGGGCAATGTACTTCCGCTTGCTGCGGCAGGAAGCGAGATCGACGTGAAGGTAGTGCTGGGATAAAGAAAAATAATAAATACTAAGTGACTGAGAAGGCATTCGGACTCAGATCGAGATTACGGCGCGAGAGCGCTGTCGATCGGAGACCGGATGCCTTTATAAAATTATCATAAGATAAACGTTTTCGGTTGACTTCCATATACATCCCCGATACATTATATAGTGATAAAATATATACTGGTTAGATAGAAAAATATCTCAATCATAATTCTAGGGGGAAATATGAAGAAGAAGTTTTTATCTGCGATTCTCAGCGGTCTGCTGGCAGTCAGCCTTCTGGCGCAAACCGGAGCCGGCGTATACGCTGCGGAGAATACAAATGTAGAAGCATCGGAAACGACCGAAGGAGTTTCCGGAAATAATGACGGAAGCGGAGACGGATCTGACCAAAGCGGTCTGTCGGACGGCGGAAATGCGCAGAGCGCAGCGGACGCAGCCGGGGATCCGAACAGCCTGCCGGGTGCCGCAGACGGCAATGATCAGAACGGCCTGCCGGATAGCAGTGATCAAAACGGCTTGACGGATGGCAGTGAACAGAATGGTCTTCCGGGCGCCGCGGACGGCAGTGAACAGAACGGCCTGCCGGCAGCGAGTGACGCGCAGAATGCCGGAACGGATAGCAAGACGGGTCCTGCGAAGGCTCCGGCGAAAGCACCGGAAGCGGGCGCGGACGAAGAACCGTCCTACGTGTTCAATACCTATTGGAAGAACGCGCCGACGGCACAGCTGACCTATACGAATGAAGGATTTACAGCCGATGATCCCGCTACACAGAAGGATCTGCAGCTTCGTCCGACGACCAACAACCTGGTTACAACGACGATGCAGCTCTCCCTGTCTCTTCAGGGAAGTGAGGATGTCAAGTATCCCGCAGGATCGATCAAGATCGAAGTCCCGGCCGGCTACTACGAGGGCTGGGATGAGAGCGATCCGCTCAACACAGCGGTCAATGACTCCTTCCAGAGACTGGACCAGCTCTACTGGATGATTCCGAAGGCACCGGAGACCAATACACTCAGTACCTTCAACTACAATATCGTGTATAAGGAAGTAAACGGGAAGACGGAGACCTTCTATGAGCTGACGAACTACGCGACGCTGACCGGCGGCACGGAGTTTTTGACAGAGATCGCGTACCGTCTGCGCCCGACGATGCTGAAGGTAACGGATACGACCGACGCGGACGGCAATGCTGTCGGCGCATATTCGAAAGCACTGCCCATTACGCTGAATATCGATAAAGATATGGACGGCGAGGCGGAGGCTTCGCAGTCGGTCGACCTCTCCGTCGACGTGCAGACGAAGGTCAACCAGACGAAGATCACACTCACGCACTCGCAGGTCGATGCGAATAAGGGTGTTTTCTACAACTGGGATACGGCATGGGGTCCCAAGCCGGCAGATGCGGATCAGTATTTCTATATCGTATGGTACGCGGCTCTTCGAAGGGGAGCCGGCTCCACGCAGCCCTTTAATTACGTGCTGCATATCGATGAGTCGAGGGCAGACGGCGGAGAGCTGATCGGCGCGCGTAAATTTACCGGAAACGGAAGCCTGGACGGTTATGAGCAGCCGGGCGTTGTTACCGCCAGAATGGACAGTTCCTACAGTGGCATCGCCAACAGCACGAGCGTGGTCGGACAGACATGGCGGGGCATCATGGATAACCCTGTCAATAACAATATTTACAACCTGGATTTCTGTACCGGACGCACGGAAAACCTGAACAGCAACTGGCTTGACCAGGGCTTTGCGCTGCTTTACCGCTATCCGGTAAGCAAGGTCAAAGAGGCGGAAGAAGCCGGTATCGATCTGGTGAATGACGGCTTAGAAGTCGACAACGGCGTCTCCGTGACCGAGTATTGGAGAGACGGACACGAAGTTACCTATAACTACGGCCCGTCCGGTGATCTTGCGGTCAAGAGACTTCCGAGTCTCGGCGGCGGTATCGGCATCGATAAGTATCGTGTGAACGGCAACGTCGCAAACAGCCAGTGGTATCAGCTGCAGGGCCTGCAGTCGCTGGTAGCGCAGGGCAATGACGCGCCGCTGATCGCCAAGAATATTAATTATTCCTTCGTATGGAACTCCGATACGGCGGCATCCACCTACCAGTGGAACGCGGAAGAGGGAACCTACACAACGAACGGTTCGAGCGCAGAGATCACGGATGATCCGCTGACGCTGATGACCGACATCAACAACAGGATCTATCCGTACGGCAAGGCACCGTCCGCGGATATTTCCGCGGCGGAACCGGTGACTCTGGGAGACGGTGATTATTATTACCGCACCTTCTATGTCACGGGCAGTGAGTATGATATTACGTACAGTGATACGCTGGGCTGGCAGAAGCAGCCTCGGGCAAGTACGGATTACGCGAAATACGAGCCGATCGAGATCTGGACACGCGCTGCCGGAAGCGGCGAGTGGACGCACTTCGGCGATGTCACGAGGGACGCAAAGGGCCAGTACGTTTTTGCCAATGCCGAAACAGGCGCGACGCAGATCGTAAACAGCGGACGCAAGGTCGCGTTCCCGGAAAATACAGCCCAGATCAAGGCGAAACATCACAGTGATTTCTATGAGTCGCAGTTCCAGGTCGTTTATGATGTGACACTGCGATCGACACCGACCGTTGTGGACAAGCTGAACGCGGATATCGCGAGCGGTGAGCGCACCTATGTGGGAAGCTTTGCCAACGCCGTCTGGAAGGCAGGCGACGCGGTCGTTTCCGACGGACCGGTTGGCAGATACTGGCACCGCGTGGGCTATGAGATGTCTGCGCTCTCTTCCGGTGTAAGTCTGCAGAAGCAGTCCTCTAATCTGAAGAATGACCCGGTGAAAGCCGAGGAAGTCAAGGATGTAAGTGTCGATTTCTATAACAGCTGCGTTACGCCGAACGGATTCAATAATGCCAAATATCTCAAGAACTATATGTTTACCTCCGGCATCTTCTATGACCTGCTGCCGGCGGGAACCTATGTGAACGAAAACGAGATCGTGATCGGTACGCGTGAAGGCCCGGGCACCGGCATCGGCAGAGAGAAGATCACCTCCGGCTACACGATCGAACTGATCGACAACTGGGAGGGCTCCGGCCAGACGATGCTGAAGATCACCTTCGAGGTGCCGGATGACACGACGCACAAGACCTGGCACGATTACTGGTATGGTGCGCGTCTGAACTACAAGCTGCACAACCCCTATACAAATATCGTGGACCGCGGCACCAGCCCGGTCAATACGGTCGGCTTTGTCAATACAAGCGCAGATAATGTCATCTTCAATACCAATGCCAATCTGGGAAGCTATGACAAGCTGCGGATCGACAAGAAAGGTTTTTACAAGAATCTGATCACGGATGCCAATGCGCAGGGCTACGAAGTGGCGCTGGCACAGGCTGTTATCACCTACAATCCGGTAACGGTCCTCGAGGCGGCTTTCACGAACCGCGTGATGACCGATACCAATACGATGTACGAGAAGTCCAATACGGCGTACCTCGGCGATAACTATGAGTATCGTCTGCAGTACACTGCGGCCTCCAATACCCGTACCGACAACATGGTCATCTATGATGTGCTCGACCATGATTCGGACAAGACCGGAGATCTGACCTGGGTCGATATCTCCAGTATCGAAGCGAAAAAAACGTATGACCCGAACAATGCCAATACGACAGATACCTGTGCGCCTGTCCTCTATTACGCGACGGTGATCCCGACAGCGGACCAGATGGATGTGGACAACGCGGAGATCTGGACGACGTTGGCACCGGCCGATCTGTCAACCGTGAAGGCGGTTGCGATCGACTGCCGCAAGACCGATCAGGGCAACAACTTTGTCCTTGACCAGAGTGGAACGCTGGCGGCATATCTGCACTTCAAGGCGACCGAAGACAAGGCGCTTGCGGAAAGAGTCAATGATAATGAGGCGGTTATGAAGGCGCGTCTCTTCACCGGAAAAACGGCCGGTGAGACAGCTGTTTCCCGTGAGATCGAAGCGAAATCCCAGCTGCACCTGATCAAATCGGAGCTGACGATCAGCAAGGCTTCCGATCCGGAGACAGGAACGAAGGCCGCACCGACGGAGATCGGCAACAAGCCGGAGATTCCGCTGACCTATACACTGACCATCGAAAACGAGACCGACGAGACCTATCCGGGCATTCTGGGCGTTGCGGTTAAAGATACCCTGCCGGACGGCCTGTCCGTTGACGCTTCGAGAACAACGACCGTGACCTCGGATGTGCTGGAGCTGACCGATGCGGAGATCGGCGGCAGCGGCATCGTCATGGGCGTTTCCGGGCAGGATCTGACCTTCAACCTTCCGCGCTACGCGAATGGTTCGATCGAGATCAAGATCCCGGTCATCCGTGCCGAGGGCGTACACGAAACCACGACCTACGATAACGAGGCGCAGATCGTCAAAGCCGGCAATGTAACCTACGACGACAGTGACGACAACCACAAGATCATTCGAAGCGAGACAACCTATCACATCTCAACAGCGCATACGCTCACGGTACAGCCGGAAGGCGGTTCCTGGAACGGCGAAGCAGCGGATGCGGTTATTCCGCTCTATGATACCGAAGTAAAGAACATCCCGGATCCGGTCCGTGAGGGCTATACCTTCACCGGCTGGGAAGTTGTAAAGGGCGATGACCGGGAGAATTCCGGCATGAGCAGCCTCGAGCCGGCAGACAATACATTCACCATGGCTGAGACCGATACTGTGATCAAGGCCCTCTGGGAGATCAATTACTACACCGTGACCGTCACGAAGACCTTCAGCGGCATAGATGCTCTGCCGGACGGCTTCAAGATCACGAACAACTATGATTCAAAAACATCGTTCACAACGAAGAGCGCTGAGAGCGGTGACGGTTCCGAAGCTTCTCCGTATACATGGACGATGAAGGTTCCGTATCATACGAATCTTACCTTTACGGAGACCGGCTATCAGGATGCCGATTACTCCGTAACGACAGATGTTGCGAAGGACGGCGCCGACGGCAGCGTGACGGCAGTATCCGGAACGATCGTCGTACCGGCAAATGATGATGCGGCCGTAGCCTTCAACAATGTCTATTCCCATACCTCCTATGAGGTCACCAAAGACTGGGAGGGCGAGGGAAGCTACCTCGATGACTTCATTCCGGACGAGCTGAAGATCGAACTCTATGCGGACGGAACCAAGGTCAAAGAGACGACACTGAACGAGGCAAATAACTGGACGTACGAGTGGGAGACTCTTCCCGATCTGAAAGCGGACGGAAGCGGCGCGGCAATCAGTTACACCGTAAAAGAGGTCCTGAACAGCAAAGCCTTTAACGCAGGTGAGCCGGTGACAACGGATCTTACCGATGCAGCCGGAAACAAGACCGGCACAAGCGCGGCGTTTACCAACACACTGAAGACGATCGACGTAACAGCGGTAAAGACCTGGCAAGATCAGGAGAACCGGTTCGAGATCCGTCCGGACTCCATCAGCATCCATCTGATGCAGAACGGAACGGCGATCGAAGACGCGAACGTAACACCGGCGGAGGACGGCACCTGGACCTATAAGTTCGAGGATGTACCGCAGTGTGACGAAAACGGCAAGGATTTCACCTATACCGTAACCGAGGATGAGGTCAAGGGCTACAATACATCAACGGACGGCATGTCGGTCATCAATACGATGAAGACGGTCGATGTGACCGTAGAGAAGACCTGGGAAGACCGGGACGATGCCTATGGTCTCAGACCGGAGACGATCCATCTCACGCTGATGAAGAACGGCGAAGCCTTCGAAGGCAGCGCGATCGACCTCGGCAAAGACGGAAATGTATGGTCTTACACCTTCGAGGATCTTCCGCTTGAGGATATGGATGGAAATACCTACACCTACACGGTGGAAGAGGATGCTGTGACGGCGTACGATACCGAGATCGACAACTCACAAAACACACTGCTTACGATCAAGAATACGCTGAAGACCAGAGACATTACCGTAGACAAGATCTGGGAGGATGAGGACAACAAGAACAATCATCGTCCGGAAGAGATCACTGTGAATCTCCTGCGTAACGGCGAGCAGTTTGATGCCGAAACGATCACGGATGACGGTGAAGGAAATTGGACCGCAGAATTCCCGGGAGTTCCGGTAATGGATGCGGACGGCAGCGAGTACGAGTATACCGTAATCGAGGATGCCGTGACCGGCTACTTCACACAGATCGATGGATTTACTATTACAAATACGATCTGTACACCGGTTCTCAATGATCCGCCGGTGAAGAAGGTCATCACAGGTGACAAGCCGTCGAAGGACGCGGAGTTCACCTTCACGCTCAAGGCGCTTGATACGACCGCCGAAGGTGTTGAGGAACTTCCGATGCCGGAGGGCTCCGAAGGCCAGACAAAGACAAAAGTCGTTACAGGTGCCGGTGAGTATGAGTTCGGCAATATCGAGTTCACGATGCCGGGTACCTACCGATACGAGATCACCGAGAAAAACACCGGTGAAGCAAATTACACGTATGATGACGCGGTCTATGAGATCACCTATGAGGTAACACAGGTTGACGATCATCTGGAGTGCGTACGCACGATGACAAGAAACGGTGAGAACACGGATGATGTCGTATTCACGAACAAGTACACGGCACCGGAACCGGAGATCATCCCCGTACCGGCTGGCAACAAGACAAATAAGACAAGCAAAGTGCTGACCGGCGATATCAGCAACAGCGACAAGTATCTTATGCTGCTGATGCTGGCGGCAGGCGCATTGCTCGTTCTGCTGTTCGCGAAGCGGAGACGCAATCGCTGAACACAGAGAGGATAAGTGAATATCTGTACCAAGAAGGAAGGACGCCTGAGCAAATGCTCAGGCGTCCTTCCTTCTTGGACTGTATGGAATCTGTATGAATAGCGATTCTTCTTGATCGGTTTATCGCCCTTATGCGTTTCCGATCAGGCATCGACCTCTACGAGTTCGATCTTGAAGTTCAGCTCTTTGCCGGCCATCTCATGGTTCGCATCGAAGGTAATGGTTTTCTCATCCTTTGCTGCAACAACGACCGGGAACGGCTGTCCCATTGCATTGGCGAGATATATCTTCTGGCCGACGGTCAGTTCATCCGCGCCCTCGAATGCCGCGAGGTCAACGGAGAAGACAGCCTCCGGGTCCTTCGGTCCGTATGCTTCTTCCGGAGACAGATGGATCTCCACGATATCACCGACTTCCATATCGACTACGGCTTTATCAAAGCCCGGGATCGTCATACCGACACCGCACACGAAGTCAAGTGGTTCGCCGCGGTTATAGGAGGAGTCAAATACGGTGCCGTCATTGAAGGTTCCGTGGTAATGCGTTTTTACCTTCTTGCCGGCATTCTTTCCTTCATAGATAATGCTCCAGTTTCCGCCGCCGCAGCCACCACCGCAGCCGCCGCCGCAGCCACCGTCACCGCAGCCGCAGTCATCACCGCAACCGCAGCCTTCCTCTGCCGCTTCCTGCTCGTGATGGTCGCAATTTACACCGGCAGAAGAGAGTGTTCCCGCGAGATAAGCGGCAACTGCCTGGTCGGCATCTCCTTCTACGCCGGAGAAGATCTCGATACCTGCTGCTGTGAGCGCTGCCTGAGCTCCCTCGCCCATGCCGCCGCAAATGAGTACGTTTACACCCTTGTCCGCGAGAAGCCCCGCCAGAGCTTCATGGCCGATACCGTCATTTCCGATCACCTCGGCGGAGACAACTTTCCCGTCTTCTACCTCGTATACTTTGAAATTCTCTGTTCTTCCGAAATGCTGGAAGACATTTCCGTGATCATATGTAACTGCAATTTTCATGTAGTATCCCTTTCTTATTATCGGAATTGTTTTTCTCTGTGCGCCATTCTCCGCGTGGTTTTGCGATCCGCTTTAAGCGGGAGCGTATTCTCTGGTCAGAGGCGTCACATTTAAATATTATAATATAAATGCGCCGGTTTGCATACTATTTGAATATAAAAGAAAAATAAAGTGGCAGCCGTCTTCGCGGTGTTGTCGAAAGGGGCTGTTCCATGTAAAATAAAAGGGAAACACCTATGCGCTTTATGCTTTTGGGCGAAACCAACGGAATTGGTGCATAGGTGCATAAATGAAAAGAGCGAAAATCGGGAGGATACAGAATATGCGTAAAATGAAGAAAATGTGGATGATTATACTGGCAGGCGCATTGGCACTTAGCATTGGCGCCTGTGGAAAAACAGATACAACAGAGGGGACTTCTGCAAATGCTGCAGCATCATCGAGCGCTGCGGCCGACAGCACAGACGCGCCGCTTCTCGGCGGCTGGGAGAGAGCGGATTCTCCGGAAATCACAGAGGAAGCGCAGGCAGCACTGGATAAGGCACTGGAGGATTTCACGGGGAGTGACATCGAGGCACAGGCGCTCCTCGGTACGCAGGTCGTAGCGGGCACAAACTATGCAATTCTGTGCAAACAGACTGTCGTAGCGCCGGATGCCGAGCCGGCAGAGGTCGTTGCCGTCATCTATCAGGATCTGGATGGCAATGCGGAATTCACGGACTTCCTTGACATTCCGGAAGGAACCGATACTGCGGACCTTGACGCAGTATGGAAAGTGCTGAGCGAGTAAGGCACTGGCGATCGCGCTGACGCAGAGAGCGAAGCGGCGAAACAGCACGAGATCGTAGCAGCAGATAGTATCTATATTTTCATATCCGGCGCGACGACATAATATGCGAAAGCACACGCTGCGGTTAAAGGGGCGATCCTACAGAGGATCGCCCCTTTAAAATTGCATTTGACCAGTTATAATTGTATAATATCCATGATTGAAACGAATATAAATTGTGCAATGTATACAAATAACAAGCATATCATACAAAAGGTATATATGCCTTGTAAAAGGAATGGCGAAGATCTTATCACCAGTACATACATCGGAGAGACAGCATGAGAGTAGAAGAGAGTACGGTACAAACGATCAGGAAAGGATTCCGGCGGAGAACGATCGACAAACGCCTGGTAATATTGCCGCTGGCGGCGTTTCTCATCGCGCTCGTCATGGAGCTCCTTATTTTTGCGATCAAAGGACTGGCGCCCTTCGGGTCGAAATCGGTTCTGGCGATCGACCTGTATCATCAGTACGCACCGTTCCTGATGGAACTGCGGCACAGGATCCTCGGCGGCGAGGACCTTCTCTACAGCTGGCAGGCGGGACTGGGACGCGATCTGTACGTGCAGACCGCTTACTACACGACCTCGATCCTCGACTACATCTATCTGCTCCTTCCGGAGAAGATGATCAGCGAGTGCGTTGCCCTTCTCATTATGGTAAAAACGGCGCTTTGCGCACCAGCATTCCAGATCTATCTCGGCTATCGTTACAAGCGGCATGACGCGCAGTCGGTCCTTTTCAGCCTGCTGTACGCGTTCTGCGGCTTTGCGACCTGCTATTACTGGAACATCATGTGGCTGGACATCGTCTTCCTCTTCCCGTTCCTCATCATCGGCCTTCGCGAGCTGATGTTCCGTGAGAAACCGCTCATCTACTGGATCTCTCTGGCACTCATCATGTACGCGAACTTCTACCTCGCTGTCATGGTCTGCATCTTCATTGTGCTCTACGTACTGAAGCTTTTGATCGGCAGCGGCCGCCGCCTGACAAAGAAGAAGGATCGCGAGTGGTTCCTCTGGACGGTCTTCCTGTTTATCGTATTTTCCATCCTCGCGGCAATCACCGCAGGCTTTATTTTGGCACCGGCCGCGCTGGCCATCTCGCAGAACGTCCGGACGACCTCCGAGGTGCCGAACTTCGAGATCTACAAGTGTGTGCCGCAGCTGTTGTCCGCGCATTTCACGGGCGCGCGTCCGTCGGTCATGTCCCTCAACGAGGATGCACCGAACCTGTTCAGCGGCGTGCTCACGCTGATGCTGCTTCCGCTCTACTGGAAGGCTTCGACCGCTTCGAAGAGGGAAAAACGTTCAAATGTGTTTTTCCTGATCCTCCTTCTAGTGTGCTCGATCATCAAGCCGCTCGACTTCATTGTCCACGGCTTTTATTTCCCAGCAAACCTGCCGCACCGCTACGTTTTTATCTATAGCTTTGTTCTGGTGTCCATGGCTTATGACGCGGCGGGGCATCTCGATGAGCTGACCGACCGCATGGTCTACATTGAGGCGGCGGTCCTGGCGATGGCGCTGTCCTTCCTGGAGTTTATCGTCATCCCGGCGATCCCGGATATCGACCCGGTATTGGACAAGTGGGAGACGATCATGAATATCGGTCTCATGTTCGCCTACGGCTTCCTGCTCACGCACGTTCTGACGGACAGCCGGACGAAGAGAAGACTATGCAAGACGGCGATCTTCGGGCTGGTCGTTTTTGAATGTGTCTACATGGGCGTCGGCTGTATCGAGCAGACGACGGAGCGCGACGATTATGTGGCAAGTCTGACGGCGGCGCAGGAGGAAGACGCGTATCTGGCGGAGAACACGGACGAGCTTTTCTACCGCACCGATTTCGCGCGCGGCAAGGCGCTCAATGAGGGATCGGTCTACGCGTTCAACGGTTTTTCCTGCTTCTCCTCGATGGTTCCGGCACGGCTGGCCGAGGTCATGAAGACGTTCGGCGCGGTTCAGACTACGAAGAGCTTCAAATACTATGACGACACACCGCTGATGAACGCGATCTTCGATATCAAATATCTGTTCAGCCGCGAGCAGGGGCTTGGCGTCGGACTCAACTACGAGCAGATCGGCAGTACGGATGCCTTCGATGTCTATGAGAATCCGTACGCGCTGTCGCTCGGATATTTTGTAAATAAGTCGTTTGAGGAGCTGAATACCGCGGATTCCTATCCGTTCAAGCTGCAGAATGAGTTTTTGCAGAAGGCAGCGGGCATTGATGACGAGATGTTCTCTCTGATCAAGGTCGACAGCAAGGAAAAACAGCACGTGAACTTCCTCACCGAGGATGAGTACGGCGGCTTCACGTATCGCCTCCCGGAGCCGGCAAATCTGGAGAAGGTGCCGATCGTACAGGCCACCTACACCGTCCCGAAGGATATGTATCTGTACATCTACGCGGACAGTTCGAATACCAACTCGATCTACGTTTCCACCGACGCGGGCGTTGAGGTCCGCGAGTTTACCTCGGGCAACGGCCTTCTGGAGATCGGCAACGTGAAGAAGGGTGAGGTTGTGAAGCTGGAATTCGCCCTGGATAAGCGCGGCGAGTTCGATACGAAGTATCAGGAATTCGGTCAGGTCTATCTCTACGCGGCTTCCTACGATAATGACGCGTTCATCAAGGGACAGAGCATTCTGGCAAAAAACCAGCTGCAGTTGGATTCCTTCGAGGACCGCGATATCAAGGGAACGATCGAGTGTCCGGACGACGGCTATATGATGACCTCGATCCCGTACACCTCCGGCTGGACCTGCTTCGTAGACGGCGAGGAGACGGAGATCACCCCGCTCTGCGGTCAGGCTTTCATCGGCGTGCCTCTCACAAAGGGCGCGCACGAGATCGAATTCACCTACCATGTTCCGGGAAAAACGGCCGGTATCGGCATGACGGCGCTGGGATTATTGCTGCTCGCCGGCGATATCGTATACAGAGTACGCAGGAAGCGCCGAGGCGAGGAGTAAACGGTGCGGCGCGCGATGACGTTGATCGCAGATACAATCGTATTCGGCGCTCGCGGCAGGTGTCGGGCGAGAACCCGTGAATCCGGGCATCGCCTGTGCGAACAGAAAAATGAGATGGGGAATGACAACATGAAGATTTCAGTGAAGAAGATCCCGGGCAGAAAAATACTTTTCCTTGTTTTGGAGTATTGCGCGGTCTTTGCCGTGCCGCTTATCGCGGGGCTCATTGTTTTTGCCATGAAGGGTATCTACCCGTTCGGCGATAAATCGCTGATCTGTATGGATCTGGGGAACCAGTATTTTCCGATGTATGTGCAGAAGGCGAACGCGGGCTCGCTCGGGAGCCTCTTGTACAGCTCTAGCGGAACGCTCGGCTACAACAACTGGGCACAGATGGCCTACTACAGCAACTCGCTTTTCGTGCCGTTCTTCCGTGGGCTGGACGCGAAGGCTGCGGCGGATCTGTGCGACTGGCTGCAGATCATCAAGCCGTCGATCGGGGCGGTCACCTGCCTCATGTATCTGAAATATCGTTTCAAAAGGAACTCCCCCGTGCTTTTTGCCGGCGCTGCAGCTTATGCGCTCTGTTCATGGAATGTGGCGTTCATCGCGCAGATCATGTGGACCGATATGCTGTTCCTGGCTCCGCTTGTACTTCTGGCTTATGTCCGGCTCAGAAGAGAGAAAAAGGGGATCCTCTATGCGATCCTCCTCGGCATAACAATTGCGGATAACTTCTATGTCGGTTACGCGCTCTGCCTCTTCCTGGCAGTTATTTTTGTCTTCGATATCATCCGCCTCTTTGTGGGCGACGCGTACGCGGAAAAGGCAACGCTCGACAAGCGGGAGGTGCTGCAGGATGTGAAGCGTTTTATTCTGTATTCGCTCCTCGGCGGCGCGCTTACGGCGGTCTTCACGCTGCCAACGCTCATGGCTCTTGGCCAAACGGCTGCTTCGAAGGATTCGCTGCCGGCGCCGTTCGTCTGGTACCGCGGCTTTCAGGAGTATCTGCTGATGCTGATGCCGGGGCAGAAGGTGAAGATCCATTACGATGGTGTCAATATTTATACCGGGCTCTGCCTTCTTCTTGCGGTGCCGATGTATTTCTTCAACAGCGGAATCAGGCCGTCGAAGCGGCTGCGCGATCTGGCGATCGTCATTCTGCTCTTCCTGTCCATGAACAATCAGCTTCTGGATTTCGTATGGCACGGCTTCCACTTCCCGAACCAGCTTCCGGGACGCTGGACCTTCGCGTTCTCGCTGCTGCTCGTGGTACTTGCCTGCGAAGGCATCCTGAAGATCGGCCGGATGAAGCCGGTCGGCTTCTGGGTAGGCATCATGGTCGGTGCGGTCCTGATGATGTATACCGCCTCGCTCACCGATATCGAGAATCCTGTTCCGAAATTCTACTACGCGATCGCGGCAGCGGCTCTTGCGGCGATGCTCGTGATGTTCGCCGTTCGGACGCGGCAAACGGATGATACGGGTCGTGCCGGAGTTTCCGCGGCAGTATATGAAAAGAATAAAAAACAGATAAATTCCCGCCGCCTCATCGCAGGACTGGCGGTCTGCGTTTTTGCCGCATTGCAGATAGCGGAAAGTTCGATCAACTACACCGCGCGGCTTGTAAACCCGCCGGAGGAGATCGTTTTTGCCGATATGTCGGTCATGGACGAGAGTGTTTCCAATATTCAAAAGGGAGGCGAGATCCTCACCGGAATGGAGGACAACGCGTATCGAACCGATATCTTCTCCTATTTTTCGGATAATAACGGAATTTACGGCGATTACCGCGGCTTCTCGAGATTTTCCTCGCTGATGGCGGCGAATGATTACAACTTCTTTGCGGATCTCGGCATCTCGTACTACACGAAGAATCTGAGTATTCTCGCGGACTACAGTTCGCCGGTCGTAACGTCGATCATCGGTGAGAAATACATTCTCGACGCGACCCGCGGCCTCGGGCAGGCGTTTCCGGCGCTGCAGTACATGGGAGAGGGAAAGGACATTCCGTTTACCCTGTGGATGAATCCGTACGCGTTCCCACTTGGTTTTGCGGTTTCGAAGGAGAACGCGGGATATCAGACGGACCTGACAAAGAGCTTCCTTGAGCGGCAGAATGAGCTGCTGAAGGTAATGTCCGGCAGCAGTGAGGATGTGTACAAGAAGCTTCCGGAAGACAGCATCAGCGCTTCGGGCCTGCAGGTCTACGCCGGTGAATCCTGGGCAGAGAGGTACTTTCAGACGACCGGTGCGGAAGGCGGGGAAAGCGCGGAGGGCGCTGTCGTATCGACCTACACGGTGCAGGACGACGGCCCGGTCTACATGAACTACAACTACTCCGACGGAGTGATCGATGTCTATCGGGGCGATCAGTACTCACATTCCGTACAGTGCATCCCGGATGAGGGGCAGAACGTGCGCTACGCCTGCATCGGCAGCTTTGCGGCGGGCGACCGGATCGGTCTCGTGTACCATGCGGGCGACCAGACGCAGGGTACCTTCGGCGTAGATCTGTACGAATTCCGCGAGCAGGTTCTGGCGCAGGCATTTATTGACGCGTCGGAAAATCCGCTCAGCGTTACAGACTGGCAGGACGGGCATATCAAAGGTACGATCGACGCGAAAAGCGATCAGCTGATGTGCGTGACGGTCCCGCAGGACGGCGGCTGGACGGTCTATGTCGACGGGAAGGCGGTGCCGACCCACGTGCTCTACGGGGATCTGCTCGGCTTCGAAGTGTCGGAAGGGCAGCACGATGTGGAGTTGAGGTATCATGTCCCCGGCCTTCTGGCGGGGCTTGTGATCACGATTCTTGCGCTTCTCGCGCTGATCGCGCTCTTCATCCTGAACAGAAGAAAAAAAGAGGCACAGGTCCTTCTCGCAGAAGAAGCGGAGGAGGAAAACGAGGAAGAGACCGAAGAAGAGACCGAAGAAGAAACCGAAGAGGACGTGACGGGTGCAACAACGGATGCGATGTAAGATTTCGCCACCCATTACTTTGGTCAACCTCTTTCTCACATTATTTTAGCATGCTGCGGAAAAACCATCAAGTATTACGTCAACCTCGTGGAAAAATACGGGAATGAATCAGGAATGATACAGAAATGGATCAGGAAGGTTTCCGACGTATAGTTTTTATCTGTGGTCATACCACCTGCAACAGCCGATTTTCATTGCATATTGTCCAAAAAACCAATCACAAAATTGGTCTAATCGTAGAAAATTCCCTTTTTTACTGGACTTTTCCAAAGAAAGTGTTAAACTATTAACATATCTGGTCATACCACAAGGAACGAAACGCTCGGAGGCAGAACTGCCCCGGGTTTCTTTTCGTCTGATGGGAGCTGATCAGAAGCGCGAAACAAATGATCTATTTTGGTTAAATGGAGGAGAACAAGAGACATATGGCTGATAAGGGTAATCCAAACTATCCGCTTCGTCCGGAAATCGCTGATGTATCCGGACCGATGCGTGAGCCGGTAGCGAAACTCGGAAAAGTGATCACGGACCGCATTCCGATCAAACTGGGCATGCAGAAGATCACCAAGGATGATCCGGAGTACTGGGCAGTCGCCAGACTTTGTACCGATGAAGAGGCAGAGCTTGCACTGAAATTCGGAGGGATTCGCAAGCCGAAGACATTCGAGCAGTTGAAGAAGATCTCCGGTATCGAGCCGAAGAAACTGCAGGAGATGCTCGATCACATGTCCTGGACAGGTCTCATTGAGTGGAACTATGAGAACCCGCAGCACGAGAAACAGTACGTACTGCCGATGTTTGTTCCGGGTTCCGGTGAGTTCTCCAACATGAATAAAGACCTTATCGACGAAAATCCGGAACTGGGTATGTTCTTCGAGCACATGACCCGTCTTCCGCTGGAGAAGGTCACGAAGATCGTACCGCCGGGCGGTGCCGGTATCGGCATGCATGTCATCCCGGTCGAGAAAGCGATCGAGATGAATAACGAGGCAATCGGCGTAGAGAAGATCTCTCACTGGCTTGACAAATACGAGGGCAAGTACGCGAAATCGCCGTGTTCCTGCCGCCGTTCCCGTAAGACCTACGATGAGGGCTGCGGTGATGTAGAGGATGGCTGGTGTATCGCGGTCGGCGATATGGCTGATTACGTAGTCGAGACCAATAAGGGCGGCGAATACATCACACGTGAAGAGGCGATGGATATCTTCCGCAGAGGTGAGGAGAACGGCTTCGTTCACCAGATCACAAACATCGACGGCGAGGACAAGATTTTTGCGATCTGCAACTGTAACGTAAACGTATGTTACGCGCTTCGTACATCCCTCCTGTTCAATACCCCGAACCTTTCCCGTTCCGCATACGTTGCAAGAGTCGACGCAAAAAATTGTGTTGCCTGCGGCCGCTGCGTAGAGTACTGCCCGGCAGGAGCCGTTAAGCTCGGCCAGAAGCTGTGCAAAAAGGACGGTTCTTCCGTAGAGTATCCGAAGCATATGCTTCCGTCCCAGAAGAAGTGGAGCGAGGCAGACTGGGATTGGGATTACCGCGATCATAACCGCGTTGAGTCCTACCGTTCCGGTACCGCACCGTGCAAGACCGCCTGTCCCGCACACATTGCCGTTCAGGGCTACCTGAAGATGGCATCCCAGGGCAGATATCAGGAAGCACTTGCCCTGATCAAGAAAAACAACCCGCTCCCGGCGATCTGCGGACATATCTGCAACCGTCGCTGCGAGGACGCATGTACCAGAGGCACGATCGATCAGGCGATCGCGATCGATGAAGTCAAGAAATTCATCGCGATGCAGGATCTGAATGCAGAGACCCGCTACATTCCGAAGAAGGTCATTCCGCGTGTAGACGGTGACTTCAGCGCAGATAAGGTAGCGATCATCGGCGCAGGCCCGGCAGGACTTTCCTGTGCGTTCTATCTCGCCGAGAAAGGCTACAAGCCGACCGTCTTCGAGAAAAACGAAAAGGCCGGCGGCATGCTCGTATACGGCATCCCGTCCTACAAGCTTGAGAAAGATGTCGTAGAGGCAGAGATCGACGTCATCCGCGAGATGGGCGTAGAGATCAAGACCGGCGTAGAAGTCGGCAAAGACATCACGCTCGATGAGCTGCGAGCACAGGGCTACAAAGCCTTCTATATCGCGATCGGATGTCAGGGCGGCCGTATGGTCGGTGTTCCGGGCGAAGACGCGGAAGGCGTTACCACAGCTGTTGATTTCCTCAAAGAGGTCAATGCGACAGAGAAATACGATATCAAGGGCGACGTTGTTGTAGTCGGCGGCGGAAACGTTGCGATCGACTGCTCCAGAGACGCGGTTCGCGTAGGGGCTCCGAAAGTTACACAGCTCTGCCTGGAGACCCGCGACATCATGCCGGCATCCGATGAAGAGGTTGCCGAGGCAGAAGAAGACGGCGTAGAGATCAAGTGCGGATGGGGACCGAAAGAGATCCTCACCGAGAACGGCAAAGTTACCGGCATCGTATTCAAGAAGTGCGTATCCGTTAAGGATGAGACCGGACGCTTTAACCCGTCTTATGACGAGAACGAGACCATCACCATCGAGTGCAGCCATGTTGTTCTGGCCGTTGGACAGAGCATTCAGTGGGGCGATCTTCTCAAAGGCTCCAAGGTTGAGCTTGGCAGAGGAAACGGTGCCGTTGCGGATCCGCAGACCTACCAGACCGCAGAGCCGGATATCTTCGTCGGCGGTGACGTATACACAGGACCGAAATTCGCGATCGACGCGATCGCGGCAGGTAAAGAGGGTGCGACCTCTATTCACAGATTTGTACAGCCGCACACTTCCCTGACCATCGGAAGAAACCAGAACGATTACGTAGAGCTGAACAAGGACGATATTCTGGTTGAGTCTTACGATAACTCCAGCCGTCAGATCCCGGGCAAGAAGAGCGCAGCCGCTCCGAAGAGCTTCCGTGACAACAAGGCTGTCTTCACCGAGGAGCAGGTCAAGATCGAGACATCCAGATGCCTGGGCTGCGGCGCAAGCGTCGTAGACGAGAATCACTGCGTTGGCTGCGGTATCTGTACGACAAAGTGTGAATTTGATGCGATCCACCTCTTCCGCGAGAATCCGGAGTGCTCGACCATGAGAAAGAGCGAGGATAAGATGAAATATATCCTTCCGTACGCGCTCAAACAGGCGATCAACATCAAATTTGCAAAGAAAAAGTAAAGAATAAAGAATATGAGAAGCGCACCGGCCGGCTGCAAAACGGTCGGCCGGGGTGCACTACATCAACGAATTGAGAGAAATATGCACGAACTTGGAGTAGTTTTTCGAGTGGTAGAAGACCTGAAGGAAGTCGCGGCAGAGAATCATCTGACAGAGATCTCTTCCGTAACGATCAAGCTCGGCGAAGTTTCCACCGTCATCCCGAATCTTCTGGAGGATTGTTGGAAATGGGCGAGAAAGAGAGAAGACCTTCTGGTCAATACCGAACTCAAAATTGAAAAGATTCCGGCAATCACCCACTGTGATGATTGCGGACAGGACTACGAGACAGTGAAGTACGCGAAGGTGTGCCCGCACTGCGGTAGTGAAAAGACCTGGCTGGTGCAGGGAAACGAATTCATGATCAAAGAGATCGAAGTTCCCGAGCCGGAAGGTGTTGGTGAAGAGGATCCCCGGGCGGCAAGTGCAGACGCCTGAGAATTCATAAATAAGCAGGATAACCCGAGGGGGGCCCCTGTAAAAAAGAAAAGAGGGATTTAGAAATGTTATTTCAGTTGTACGGAGACAAAGCCTTATGGCAGATTCTCGGATGGGTACTTGTTTTTGCAGGTCTGATCATCATGAATGAGATCGGACGTCGTACAAAGATCGGCGGAGTTGCCGTATTCATTGTACTCCCGCTTGCATTAACCGTGTACTTCATCGCCATCGCAGTAGGAGCGGCGAACGGTGCAGAGTGGGCACTTAATAACCAGACCTACATCTACATGAACGGCTGGTTCCATTACGCAAAACTGTATGCGGCAGATATAGGCTGCGTAGGTTTCATTATGCTCAAATACAAATGGGGCATTGGTGCGAAGGACTGGTTCAAACCGTGGCCGTTCGTAATCGTAGCGATCAACATCCTCATCGCCGTTGCTTCCGATATGGAATCCGCGATCAACGGATTCGCTGCCGGCGGCATGGCAGGCGGCTGGTGGAAATCCACAGAGGACGTTTGGCTGTACGGCGGCTGGTGGAATGTAATCAACGCGATCGCCGGTGTTATCAACATCTTCTGCATGACCGGCTGGTTCGGCATCTATTCTTCCAAGAAGAACAAAGATATGCTGTGGCCGGATATGACCATCTGGTTCATCATTGCATACGATGTATGGAACTTTGAGTACACCTACTGCAACCTTCCGACACACACATGGTACTGCGGCGTTGCTCTGCTGCTTGCTCCGACCTTCGCGAACGCGCTTTGGAACAAGGGCGGCTGGATCCAGAACCGTGCAAACACACTGGCCATCTGGTGTATGTTTGCGCAGGTATTCCCGCTGTTCCAGATCACGGAGCCGTTCTCCGTTCTTCCGTCTCTGTACGGCGGAGCTGTTGCTAACGGCGTAACCGCATTCGATATGACAAAGATCAACACGGTCGAAGAGCTGACCGCTGCCGGTGTAACCGCGAACCCGACTGCACAGGGTGTCGTTGCGATCCTTGCATTGGCTGCTAACGTGATCTGCATTGCTGTCATCATCAAGAGATCCATCGAGCAGAAGAAGAACCCGTACACCAACGAGATCTTCAAGGGCACTCGTGATTTCGAACAGGCTATGGCAAGAAGAGCTTAATAGCTTTATTTATGGGGGAGGATGCTGCTTGCGGCATTCTCCCTTATCGATAGAGACCGGTTCATCCGAAGTATCCGGACCGCCGGGACACCCGGATATCCGAAGCATCCGGACCGCTAAGGCACCCGGATATACGAAGTATCCGGACCGCCGGGTATTCGAAGCGGGTGGGTCGATCTCTGTCGATAAGATAATGAAAGCATCGTATGTTGTCCCGGGGCGGCGGTAAGCTGTCAATGCGGGAAGCGGAAAAACGTAGATTCATGGCATTCTCAGAGGTAGGATAATGAAATTTGAGAAGATCACAGCTCCTTCCCAGAGGGAGTTATTTATTCGCAAGATGCAGGAGATGATCATCTCCGGCCAGTTGAAGATCGGCGAGCGGCTCCCCGCGGAGCGCGACCTCGCGGAATCGATGGGGGTCAGCCGTACCATTGTCAATACCGGCATTGCCGTTCTGGAGACGCAGGGCTTTCTCGAAGTTGTTCCGCGGCAGGGAATCTTCGTCGCCGACTATCAGAGAATGGCGAGCGTCGACACACTGAACGCAATCATGCACCTGAAGGGTGATGTGCTCAGTGATAATGATATCCGCTCGATCCTTGAGATCCGCTGGGCGCTGGAGCGCCTGACGATGAAGAACGCGATCGGACACGTTAATGAAGAACAGCTGCAGGAGCTGCGGGATATCGTGGAAAAGATCCGCGAGTCGCAGACACCTGCCGAAGCGACTGAGTATGCCTTCGAATTCCAGCGCCGACTGACCCAGATGGGCGGCAACCAGATGCTGGCGTTGATCATCGTATCCTTCCGCATCCCCTGCAAAGCCATGTGGATCCGTTTTTGCCGCATCTACGGCATCGAGACGTTGTATCAGCATACATTAAAGTCCTGGGAATATCTGAAGGCCGGTGACTACAATGCCGCGATCGGCTGGATCGAGACATTTTCGAAGGATGCCATCAGCGGTGCGTTTACGCTGTATGAGAAGGACTTGAGAGATAACGCCGAGTAGGGTATGATTTGCGGTGGAAGATAAGAAGAACAGCAAAACAGAAATACAGTACAGAAATATAGTACAAAAATACAGGAGAATGACCATGAACAAGAGAGAGATCGATATTCTGGACGTGAAGTCCGATGTGATCGCCGATAACGATCGCGAGGCGGGAAAAGTCCGCAAATATATGCGAGAGAAAAAAGTTTTTCTCGTGAACCTGATGGCTTCCCCGGGAGCGGGAAAAACAACGACACTTGTCCGCACGATCAATGCGCTGAAGGATAAATACAGAATCGGCGTAATGGAGGCAGATGTAGACAGCGATGTGGATGCAGCGACCGTTCAGGCGGCCGGCGCCAAAGTCATTCAGCTGCACACCGGCGGTTCCTGCCATATGGACGCGAACATGACCTTCCGCGGCATTGAGCAGCTCGGCATGGAGGATATCGATGTGCTCTTCCTTGAAAATATCGGAAATCTCGTCTGCCCGGCCGAATTTGACGTCGGCGCCGCTAAGAGAGTGGCGATCCTCAGTGTGCCGGAAGGTGATGACAAACCGCTGAAATACCCGCTGATGTTCCAGGTATGCGACCTGCTGATGATCGGCAAGATCGATGTCAAACCGGTCTTCAATTTCGATGAAGAAGCCTGCCGCAAATACGTGCGCGAGCTCAATCCGACCATGCCGGTGATCCCCGTATCCGCAAAGACGGGCGAGGGCTTTGATGCCTGGATCGACTGGCTGACGAAAGAAATCGAGGCATTCCGCGCAGCAGAAGTGTAAAAATGGATTGATAACGGGCGGGAAAATGCCCGGGAAGGATAGATACAGACCATGAAAATTATTGAATTAAATCGCAGCGTGACAGAGTCCAATGATCGCGATGCCGACGCGCTTCGCGCGAAAATGAAGGAGAAGGGCGTTCTGATGTTCAACCTCATGTCCTCTCCGGGATCTGGAAAAACGACGCTTCTGTCTCGTGTGATCCGTGACATGAAGGACAATACAAGGATCGGCGTGATGGAAGCCGACATCGCGTCGGATGTAGATGCGATCCGCATTGAAGAGATGGGCGCGAAGGCGATCCAGGCGCACACCGACGGCATGTGCCACATGGACGCCGGGATGACCGAGCGTGCCTTTGACGCGCTGGGAGATGAGCAGCTCGACATTGTTTTTCTCGAGAATGTCGGAAACCTGATCTGTCCGGCCGAGTTCGATACGGGAGCCGGCAAAAACATCATGATCCTCAGCGTACCGGAAGGCGATGACAAGCCGCTCAAATACCCGCTGATGTTCGAAACCAGCGATGCGCTGATCATCACAAAGATGGACACGCTGTCGTACTTCGACTTCGATCTCGAGCTCTGCAGGGAGAGAGTCAGAGCACTGAATCCGGACATCCGGATCTTCCCTGTATCCGCCGTGACCGGCGAGGGAATGGAAGACTTCGAAAACTGGATCAGAGAGTGCAAGAAAGAGTGGTAAGCCCGATCGAGCCCGGACTGAATATTTGATATAGAAATGAATACGCCCCCGAAGGATACCAGCGCAAAGACGCTTGCGCTCTACTCAGCTCGCAGCGGCACATAATGCACCAGAAGACGGTGCATAAGTGCCGGCGGCTTCATAAGCTTTGCTTATGGTACTCCTTCGGGGGCGTATTATTTATTTTTCAATGTATGCAGTATGGAGGTGTTAACCTATCTAATCTTCTCTCAGAGCCCAGTCGCGGCAGGAGCGGACGAGACCGATATGTTCGCCTTTCAGCATACGGAAAGAGACATCGCGGAAAATCTCGCGGCCGCCAAAGTCGTGGGACAGATGTTCAACGTTTAGAATGCTCATATAGTATCCTCATGTACGAGTTTCATAAATTCGGTTTCGGTGATGCCAAGCTGCTCAGCGGCAACGGCGGCAGAGAGATGATTCTGGGTGACGAGTTTTATGAGAAGACGCTGACGTTCTTCCTCGCGGCCTTCCTCACGGCCTTCTTCGCGCCCTTCTTCACGCCCTTCCTGTCGCTCCAACGCAAGTTTTTCTTCTAGTGTCACGTATTCCACACTCCAATCTTTTCGATTTTTAGCAGCAGTGATAGCAGATTGTATTTTTTGAGACAACCCGTTTTCTGCTTTATGAGAAATTAAAAATTCCAGGAATTCATGCAGCTCGGGAGAGCAATCTGTGCCAGTGGCATCCGGTGTTACCACAACGTGTGTAATCCCATAATTCGGATCAAAATCCGGTTTTTCCACACATGCCATTCGAAAAGAATACTTATGCAGATTTTTTTGTGGGAACGGATTACGCAGGCAAATAAAAATAATAAAGCTATCGGGCAATGCGGAATACACAGCTCCGCTATTCATGGCATCTAAATCAATAGCTCCCTGATAGTATCGCGATCTTTTTACAATACTGTCGGGTATGGTCGTCTGCATTTCAATGTCGTAAATTCGTTTCGAATCATCTGCCATCCGGATGTCAAAACGGACGCCCTTTCCATCAGGAGTAAGCGAAATAGGATATTGTTTATCTATGCTTACAATTTCATTGATCCTTATGCCGAGGATAAGTTCCGTCAGCTCTTTACACAGATCCGGATGTTCATGCATGATTTTGCAGAACAGAAAATCATCCGTAAATTCCAATTCTTCAAAGGTCTTTCTTTTTCTGGTTTTTGCCATATTCGTTTCCTCCTGTAAGATGCAGGAAACGGCCGGTTGTTTCTGCAGTTCCCTGCTGTTTATGGTAGAGCAAGGATTGCTGCGGAGAACACCGCTCAGAAAAGAATCAGGCGATTAGACAGGTCGCCCGGAAATGAATTCTTGCTGTTCATTAAATATAACATGGCAGGGTGACATAATCAATACAGGATGAGCAGCATATTTTCGGCTAATACGTTTGGTGGTCTGAAAATAGCGACGGAGATCAGCCTGGCGGTTCCGCTTCGGTTTCATTTGATATTTTACGAAAAAAGGGCTACGCTGATTGAGACAGCATTTCAACAATCATGACGAAGGCAGGGATTGCGGGAAGAAGCTGCGGTAAGAAATTGCGGTAAGAAATTGTGAGACGAAATGGCAGGAGGACAGATTGGGATGAATATAACGGTATATCTGGGCGCGAATGCGGGCAATGATCCGCGGCTAGCGGAATCGGTCCGTGAACTGGGGCATTGGATCGGCAAAAACGGACACACCCTGGTTTACGGCGGTTCAAAGTCCGGCCTTATGGGCGAGCTGGCAATGGCAGCCCTTGCCGAAGGCGGGAGAGTGATCGGCGTGGAGCCGCAGTTCTTCATGGAAGAGCAGCTGCAGCTGGATGGATTAAGTGAACTGATCGTGACGAAAGATATGACTGAGCGAAAGGCGAAAATGATCGAGCTGGGCGATGCCTTCATTGCGTTTCCGGGAGGTACCGGAACGCTGGAAGAGATCACGGAAGTCATGTCGAAGGTGTCCTTGAAGCACCTTGACGCGCCTTGCATCCTGTACGATCTGGATAGATATTATGACGATCTGAAACACCTGCTGCGCCATATGATCGATGTGGGTCTATCCTGTAAAGAGCGGCAGGAAGGCATCTATTTCGCGGCGGATCTTGAAGAGATCCGTGCTATTATTGCGGACCGGGCAAATCAGAGCGCGTAAAGCCGGCGCGGAACGTGAAAAGCGTGAGCAGAGTGGTGAAGCATGCATAGAGCGGTAAGAGCAGGAGGAAAAGTTATGAATCGCGGAAAAAGACCGAAGATAAAATTGACGATCACGGATCGCAGGGGCAAAATGGGGTGTCATCGCGGACATCATGTGGGAGAAGTTTTTGACTATGATGAGGACAGGGGCAGGATCTGCCCGATGGCCATGCACTGTGCTTTTCCATACATAGACATCCTGCGTTACGGCGGATCTATTCCGGGGCAGCCGGCGGGAACGGCGGAATTCTGCTGTTCCGATGCGGATGTAATATTGGTTTTTAAAGCAGAAATAGTGGAGGAATAAGAAATGAACGAGACATTGAAGGTAATGGAATCCAGAAGAAGCTGCCGCAGGTTCGATCCGGAAAGACCGGTTTCGGAAGAAGATATCCGGGCTGTCTGCGAGGCTGGTACCTATGCCGCGTCCGGCATGGGACGGCAGAGTGCGCGGATCATCGCGGTAACGAACAAGGAGCTTCGCGACGCGCTGAGCAAAGAGAATGCGAAAATCATGGGCGCCGATGAAGGAACGGAACCATTTTACGGCGCGCCGGTTATTCTCATCGTGCTGGCGGACAAGGATGTGCCGACCTACCTGTACGACGGCACTCTTGTCATGGGAAATCTGATGAATGCCGCGGAGAGCCTGGGTCTCGGAAGTATCTGGATCCACAGAGCGAAGGAAGAGTTCGAGTCGGAGTTCGGCAAAAACATTCTCGCGAAGCTCGGTATCTCCGGCAATTACGAAGGAATCGGACATTGCGCGATCGGCTATGCCGCGGCGCCGGCAAAGGCGGCCGCACCGAGAAAAGCGGACTTTGTGCGATATGTGAAGTAAAATTATTTCCATAGTATGGGGGGAGTTATGAGTGACGCAAGATTAACAACAGCGATCTTCGATACATATCCGAAGATGGATGAAGCAGAGCTGGATCGCCTGCTGAATGCGGAGATCGCCGCAAACGATGTGAAGTTTGTCGTGCTGGATGATGATCCGACAGGCACACAGACGGTACACGATATCAACGTTTTTACCGATTGGAGCGTCGAGTCGATCCGTGAAGGATTCAATGATCCGAACAAGCTGTTCTATATCATGACGAACAGCCGCGGCATGACCGAGCAGGAAACGACGAAGATCCATCACGAAATTCTGGAAAATGTCCATGTGGCTGCGGGACTTACCGGAAAGCGCTACCTCATCATTTCCCGAAGCGATTCCACACTGCGCGGACACTACCCGCTGGAGACAATGCTTCTCAAAGAGGGTGCGGAGAAAAACGGCGTTCACGTAGACGGCGAGGTTCTTCTTCCGTTCTTCAAAGAAGGCGGTCGTTTCACGATCAACAATGTTCACTACGTAAAGTACGGCGAGGATCTGATCCCGGCAGCGGAGACCGAGTTTGCAAAGGATGTTACGTTCGGTTACACGCATTCGTCGATCCCGGAGTACGTTGAAGAGAAGACAAAGGGTGAGTATAAAGCGGCAGATGTAACCTGCATCGCGCTGGAGGATCTCCGGGCGATGAATATTGATAAGGTTACGAAGCAGCTGATGCAGGTAAAGGATTTCAATAAGGTCTGTGTAAAATGCATTGATTACTGCGATCTGAAGGTCTTCTGTATTGCTCTGTATCGGGCAATCAAAAACGGCAAGAACTTCATGTTCCGTACGGCTGCCTGCTTCGTGAAGGTAGTTGGCGGAGTATCCGATCAGCCGCTGCTGACAAGAAAAGAGATGGTAGTCAACGAGACGACCAAAGGCGGCATCGTTGTTGTCGGATCGCACATGGCAAAAACGACCGCGCAGCTGAACGAACTGTTAAAGCTTCCGGAAGTTGAGGCGATCGAGTTCAAGTCCAATACGGTACTTGACGGCGATGATGTATTCTATGCGGAAGTCGCCAGATGTGTCGCCGAGGAAGAGCGCGTGATCAACGAAGGCAAGGTTGCGGTCTGCTTCACAGAGAGAAAGCTTCTGGTGGTTGAAGGGGATACGAAGGAAGCAGCGCTTGTCAGAAGCGTGAAGATCAGTGACGGCGTGCAGAAGCTTGTTGGTGACCTGAAAGTCACACCGGCCTTTGTCGTTGCCAAGGGCGGCATCACCAGCGCGGATGTGGCGAAGAAAGGTCTCGGCATCAAAGGCGCGAATGTACTGGGCCAGATCAAGCCGGGTATCCCGGTATGGCAGACCGGTGAGGGAAGCAAATTCCCGAAGACGCCATATGTCATCTTCCCGGGAAATGTAGGTGATGACGCAACGCTGCGCGAAGCGGTCGAGATCCTGCTCGGAAAATAAAAGACCAATATTGCAATACGGATATTACTTTTTATGAGCGTGTACTTTCAACAGTACCCCATACATTCCGGGTGAAATCAGGAACAGTGCCATCCTGAAGCGGAACTTCGTACTGGTATTCCGGTCGAAAGCCAGATCGGAGAAATACTTTTTGCAACATGCCTTATACTTGGGTTCTAAAATAATACCGGCAGATTTAGCCATATAGTAATATTCAGAGAAGAGATTGCAATAGAGCAACGCAGCTTCTTTTTTCACGTGAGCATCATTATTGAAAAGGCATATTCTTTTTTCCAGGATATCGAGGAAAAAAAGACGCTCCTTACTGAATGGTTTATTGGTTAGGGACTGTAAATTTTGACAATAGCAATAAAGTAAACGATTCATTACATAGAAAGAATACTCGGACGCAATAACTTGATCGTTAAATGCCTCATCCTCATGCATACGTCCAGCGAATCGGAGCGTATTGAATATTTGCCTTGGATATAATTTACCCCAAGCGGAACATGCAGTTACATGTGAATAGCCATCTTTGAATAAATAGAGCTCAAACTCTGAGCCTTTATGAAAACCATACAGATTCGGATCGATGGCACTTTCTCGGATAATTTGCTTTCCGTCTGTGGAAATATTTTGCCATAAACAAATCGGTATATCCGCTTTCTTCTCGTGTAAACTGCGGATCATTTCAGTAAACATCTCCGGCATGATATAGTCATCGCTGTCAACGAATGCGAAATAATCTCCGGATGCAATATCGATGCCTGCGTTTCTTGCGGCACTAATTCCGGCATTCTCCTGATGCAGAACTTTAATTCTGGAATCTTCTTTCGCAAGGTGATGAGCGATCTGGAGTGAATCATCCGTGCTTCCGTCATCGATTAATATTATCTCAAGATTTTTATAGGTCTGGCTTGTGATGCTCCTGACGCAGCGTTCCAGATAATCCTGCACGTTATATACCGGTACGATTACAGAAATAAGTTCCATGGTTCTCCTCTTTTTCGTGATAGATTGTTTACTCTTATTATACGAGTATTGCAGGAAAATGAAAACCAATTGTCCAGGTGGTATAATAGCAGGGAGAACATGATGTGAATATCCTGATTAATAATGGGTAGAAAGCAAGTGGTAACTGCAAGTACAAATGGAGAGCCAAATGAGCGACATGGGTGAATTGCGTGCAAATAGCGCGCAGAACAACGGCGGCGGAAGAGAAATGGAACAGCACAGGCAGTCAGAGATGAGCCGTAAGGACAAGCTGTGGATCGCAGCGATGGAATGGTGCGGCAGATACTGCGGCTGCCATCAGATGCCGGAGCGAAGTTTTTCCGTCAAAGGGTATCAGTTTCCGCTGTGCGCAAGGTGCACACCGATTATGAGTCGAATAACCGCAGGCGTCTGGTCAAGGGGATCCTCTATGGCGTGGCATTTGCGACCTGCTGTATCCATCTGGCGAGGAGGATCATCGGGTGGATGAAGAGAAAAACTTAAATCAGCAGCATGGATAGAACCGGGTGCGTCCTTACGGACACACCCGGTTCTGTGCTGAAATCATATTTGCCATCTGTTTTTCCCGGAGATTTATTTCGCCTGGAAGGTAATGGCGTCGGTCCGGTCGATATCCGACCAGCTCTCGGTATTAAAGATCACGAATTTGAGCTCGACCTCATCGATGCTCTCGATGCCGTTTTCCTCAAGCTCCGTGGAGGAGAGGTCGATCGTATCAAGTGCCTTCTTGCCGTTGATGATATCGCAGGAGAACATCGGCGTGAGCATGAAGCCGTTGATGGACAGATCGTCGCACTGGATCGTCACGTTCTGGCCGCTGTTGTTCTCGATATACAGGAGCACGGCTGCGCCCCAGAAGCTGTTCTCGTCGACGGTCTTGCCGACGATGCGGATACCGTTGGCATTGTAGAGCCCCGTGCCGTCATCATTGACCGGGATATCCATCTGATCGAAGGCGGAAGTCTTGATCACGCTGACAGGGTAATCTTTTTGGGTCATGTAAGTATCGGGGTCAAAGGTGTGGAAATATGCTTCGATCTGTCCGATATTTTTGATGCCGGCAGCTTCGAGATCCTGGGAGCTGAGGTCGAGCGTCTCGTTCGACTTCTTGCCGGCGGCAACAGTTGCGGAGAAGAAGTTGGTAACCATGTAGTCATTTACCGCGATCGCGTCGCAGCCGAGGCCGATGTCCGAGCTGCCGTTGTTTTCGATCAGAAGCTTGACGGAATCGCCCCAGATATCATCCGATACATACTCCTGTGCGGTGACTTTCAGGCCGTCCTCATCGATCAGAACCTGCGGCTCGATCGTGATGTCAGCTTTTGCCGCGGAGTCGCCGGAATCATCGGATGATGCGCCGGAGGAAGAACTTGTCTCTGATGCAGCTGTCACCTCTGAAGAGGAGCTGCTCTCTGCGGCTTCCTTCGCCTTTTCTTTCAGTGTTGCGGCCTCCTTTTCTTCTTCTGAGAGATCGCCTGCATCCGCGGATGTTGCGGTCGAAGTCTCCTGCGTGATGGTTTTTACGGTTCCGGTCGATCCGCAGCCTGCCATGGATGCGGCCAGAATCGCTGCTGCCGATACAAGTGCCAGAATTTGTGTGCGTTTCATATTGTCTCTCCTTCTTTCAATGAATTTTTTGGCGGGAATCGTCCTGATTCTCGTCGGGCCTGCCGTACAATTACCTTGCAACTCGCGCAGTTATCGGAATCGTTACGACAGATTGGAATATAGATGTGCTTCATGTATGATTTTTTTGCGAATAAAATTATACATAGAAAGAAGTCACATATGCTCAATAAAAAGTCTATCAAATCCATCCTCAATGTCAAGCATACTTGTATTGATTCTGTTAAATTTT
>Ga0326511_10000533_pt1 | contig 33315 bp, 50 predicted proteins | sample 0_2496_0518_D_FD_203701 | JGI IMG/M metagenome (GOLD analysis project Ga0326511, IMG submission 203701) | Bovine rumen microbial communities from UC Davis, California, United States - 0_2496_0518 | ecosystem: Host-associated > Mammals > Digestive system > Stomach > Rumen | place: USA...
TAAAGAGACTTAAAATTGGTGATGCGGCTTCCACTTATTCTAATGCAAACCTTACTACATTAGATGTTAGTAACTCTCCTTTATTAGAGAGTATTGATTGCCGTAATTGTCCAAACCTAGCTAGTACAATTAATCTTGAGAATTCTCCAAGATTAGAAGAAGCATATTTTGAAGGCACATCAATTACTGGAATCAATTTGGCAGATGGATGTTTAATCGAAACATTACATTTACCTAGTTCTGTTACAACATTAGTATTAGAGAATTTAAATAAATTATCTGATTTTCAAATTGGGTCTTATAATAATATAAGTACATTAATGTTGACAAATATTGATGATGATATTATTGATCCATTAGAAATTCTTAATCAAATTCCTAATGGCACTCAGGTGCATATTGAAGGATTATATTGGGAAGCTGAAAATTCTGATGAAATTGATGAGTTATTTAGTCTTATCGAAAATAAAAACTTTAAAGGTGTAACTCGTGAAAGAATTAACGGTATTTGGATTTATCATTAGGATGAAACACCTTATATTGAAGGAACAATTCATACAGATTCTTTAACTGGCGCACAGGTAGCTGACTATAAGAATCGTTATCCATTAATTAATGTTGTTGCAGATCATGTTACTAGTTACTTAACGTTTAAGACTTGGGATGGTTCCTCAACAATTGCTACTATTACTTATAAAGATGGTAATCCTACAACTGCTCTACCTGCGGTTCCCGCAAGAGAAAATAGCAGTGATGGCCATTATAGTTATACTGCCGCAGGTTGGAATAGAGAACAAGATGCTGAAGTTAATGATGCAACAGCAATTGAAAATGTGCGTATAGATAGTACTGTCTATGCAGCATATACTAGAGTAGTTAGAACATATACAGTATATTGGCAGAACAATGGATCGACTATTGAAACAGATACCAATGTACCGTGGGGTACAGTTCCGCATTATGATGGAAGTACACCAACAAAAGACGGAAAGACCTCTATAGGATGGCTTCCTGATCCAACACAGCCAATCACAGGAAATACAACATTTGTTGCTCAATATCTGCCAGTGTATACAGTCACATTCAAAAATGATACAGGTAGTACTACTCTTGATACACAGAATGTTGTACAGGGTCAAACAGCAACATATGGCGGGGCTACACCGACAAGTAGTGAAGATGCAAGTCTTGCTTGGCTTGGTTGGGCCACAAGTGCAAATAGTCATTAGGCAAATGCAGTTCTTACAAATGTACAAAGTAGCATGACAGTTTATGCGGCATTTAAAAGTGCGGTAGAAGTTGTTGAGATAACGGATAGTTGGGATACGATTATTGCTAATATTGATAACGGTACTTATAGTACGAAGTATAAACTTGGTAATTATAAACCGCTTGATCTTGGCACTGAAGGCACGATCAATATGCAGATTGTGGCGATGGATGTTGATGAGTTAGCAAGTGGCGGGACTGCTCCGTTGACATTTATCGGAATGGAGTTGCTGAATACTAAACATAGAATGAATGCTACACAGGATACGACTGGTGGATATGCTGTATCCGAAATGAAAGATTATCTTGATACAACGATTTACCCCCTTATTCAATTTAATGTTGCGTCAAGATTACAAAGAGTTAATAAAACATCGTATACAACCTTACCTCAACCATCAGGCGATATAGTTTCAGTAGAAAAATTGTGGATTCCAAGTGCTGAGGAAATAGGTGCTAATTCCTTCGAGCATTCTGGTATAAGATATACAAATATTTATTCTAATAATAGAAGCAAGGTTAAAACAATAAATGGAGTTGCTCAAAAATGGTTTGTACGAACCACAAGATCCGCTATAAACTATTGCATCGTGAACTCTAATGGATCATTTAACCAGGCTGGAAACTATGCCAATGCAGGACTAGGTGTCTGTCTTGGTTTCTGTCTCGGCCTCGAGCCAGAAACAATCTCCGATTCTTGAGAAACTATTCTCGCAAATGAGAATCCTTCCGCAACATATTCTATTGGTGATACTAAATCAATCACAATCAACAATGAGCAGCATCTGATGCAGATTGTTGGTTTTGGTGTTGATGATAAGACCGATGGTACTGGTAAGGCAAAGATTAGCTGGTTAATGAGAGATCTATTAACTACACAACATAGAATGAACGCAACTGCGACTAATGTAGATGGTTGGCCCGCAACCGAAATGAGAGCATGGTTAAGAGATACTATTTTACCAACAATTGATTCTAGTATTAGAAGTCATATTGTAGATGTTAATAAAACATACTATAATCAGACTGATAAAACTACCAAGATTTCTTCAGATAATATTTGGTTAGCAAGTACTAGAGAAATGTCTGGCAATACACTACTTTATGAATCTAGTGGTCCTGATTATACTACATTATTTACAGATAATGCTAGTAGAATTAAAAAATGTTCTGGCACAGCACAATACTACTGGTTACGTACTGCTTACTCAAGCGATGAGGCTGATTTCCGTTTTGTGTATCAGGATGGTCATATCTCGAACTACAGTGCAATCAAAGCGAACAAGGTCTATGGGGTTTGTGTAGGATTTTGTACCGACTAAATTTAAAAATTTATTAATAAATGCTTCTACTGTATAAAAGTAGAAGCATTTGTTACTTTTGTTCTAGACAGAATAGATATTTTTTTATATAAAAATGAATATGATTAAATATATTTTAATATTTTATATGAAAAAGAATTTACTTATTATCGTCCTAAAAAAAATCAAAGAAAATATAAAATATTAAAATTTATTGCTAAAATTATTCATTAAAACAAAAAAATCCCCTTAATAAGTTATTAAAAAACTTATTAAGGGGATTTTTTTGTTTATATTAATATTTTATAATTAAATTCTTTCTAATGCTCTAGTGCATGATATTGTCATTATTCCATTAATATCTAATGGCAAGCTAATACTTTTTATTATATAGTCTCCAAAAATTCCTATTTGATTATCTCTTATTATAATTCTTGTATTTGGTTCAAGATAGTAAATAGGAATAGTAGTTAGAGAAACCTGTTCATTATAACTTGTATATTGATACAATTCTTTTTTAATCTAATCATATGCAGATTTTGATACTCCGCCGCCAATTAATAAAGAATAAATCTCAGAACGAACTTGAGAATAATCTTGATGTCTAGCTCTACATTCTTCTTGTAAAGCATCAGCATCATTGGAACCAGCTTCAATAATAACTAAATCTGGATAAGTTGGAGCAAATACGCAATTAATATCATTATCTACAATTACAACAGTTCTTCTTCCAATATTAGAGACATTAAGTTCTGAAAGATTTGATGTAGTATCTATAAAATCTAAAAAGAAATCAATATCATTTGGCTGAGATATTGCCTATTTTTTAAAATGAGGAAGTCTTTCATTAATATCTTCAGCTTCAGGATTTTCTTTCATCTCATATATTTTTGACCATTCATTTTTTAATTCAGGATAATAATAATTACTGGTTAATCCCAAAGGCTAACTATTTACTCCATCCATATATAATTCTGTTCTGTAATCAGTAGTAGTAACATCAGTCATAACATAGGAAGTCTATTTATATGTTTGAGTATCTGCGTTCCATGTGTAAATTATATTATTATTTTCATCATAGTAATATTGTCCAACCTATCCTTTTTTTGGGAAATCTGCTTGTGAAGAAAAACTAAAAGGTTTTTTAGCTTTTTCAATTCCATCATCGGGATCAGTAAAGAAAAATACTTTATAAGAATTCCCAATCTTTGGTTTTTTATCAATTGTTAAATGATATCTAATTGGAACTTCACTCCCATCTATTGTTTTTCTTTTTCCCCAAACTAAAAAATCATTTTTAATTTGTTGATATTGCGGCGAATTAGAATATGATTGTATTAAATTTGATCCTTCGAAAGTGTATACAGATTTTCCATTTGTATAATCAACTAAATAATTATTCATATTTATTTCATTAATTAAAAAAGTTGAATAAGAAGTATTAAGATAATTCTTTATCTATTGAAATCTAAAATTCCCATCTATGTCATAAAAATATTCATAATTACCTAATATTTTCTTTATTTGATCTAATATAGTTACAACAGTATCTCCCGCATTACCAATTAATTCTCCTGGATAGGTAAAATCAGTTAAAATGTAACCTACATCTTCTCCATATGAAAATTGTTTTATAGTACCGCTACCTAATGCCGTAAGCTAACTATAATTAGTACTAAATCTATTATATAAAGTTCCATTTGATAATAATTCAGAATATAAATAAAGAGGGACAGAACCTGACCATTTCATAACTCTTTTAATTTTATTATCTATATCAGTAATTATAATTTTCCCTAATTGCTCTCCACCAAAATGATTAACTAATTCTTGAATAATTTGATATATTGTTGGTTGTTTTATTATAATTTTTCCATTTTCATCAATATCTTCTACCTAACTAAATGTAGTAGATGCGGGTAATCGTCCTCCGCATTCTCCATTTAATAAAGCCATTTTATCATGTAATGATAAAGAAATATTAATACCATTAGAATCATGAGTAATATTTGGAGTCATAATTACAAAAATTCCTTGCGGAAACCATAAAATAGGAAAATTAGTATATTGATCAGTTGTATTTGTAAAGCCTATCAATATCTAAATTTTTTTATTAATAGAAAGTAAATTTTTTGTATCAGTTAAATCATTCTCATCATCATCTGCAATTAAGCTAATGTTACCCGTCCGCCGCATTGCAGAGTCACTACTTAAATTAATATTGCCTCCAGTAGCTTTTCCTTGTATTTCCGCTATTGGTTTTTCTTCATTAAAAGTTAAAACAATAATTTTAATAAATTGCTATTTAATTCTTATTTCATCAAACTGCTTTAAAAAGGTTAAATCTTTTAAATATGGAAAATTATGTACCATTTTTTAATTACCCCCTTTTTGTAGCTTCATAAGAATAAGTAATAATTGCAGGAATATTAAATCCAACATCTCCTTTTTCTACGCCTAATAAATACCAATGATTATTCATAAAAAGATATGTATCATAATCTTCTTTTGTTAATAATGAATAATTTTGTATTTTTTCTTTATCTTCCTATTCTACTTCTTCTTCTTCATTTTCAGTCTACATTAATACGCCTTCATTTGTTACAGTTAAAATTTTATTATTTTTATTATAATCAACATAATCATCTATTTTATTTTGACGTTCTTCTTTAAGGATATGATAAATAGTACTTTCAGTAGCGGATTTTGGGAAGTCTTCAAAATATCCTGCATCTTCATATGATTCTAGTTCAATATTTTGTCCATTAAAATAGCAATTTTCTATATCTTTATCCGAAACATCCTATAATTCAACTACAAAATTTTTTGGAATTAAAGATCGAATTGGTTCATTTGATTCCTTATGCTTAACATAAAAAATAGCATTTTGCACTTGAGGTTGTACGCTTACATTTAAAAGTTTTATATCACTTCTATTCATTGTAGCGGGTACCCTATTATAAATAGCTTCAAAAATAGACTAAAAAGGTTCAAAATTAGCAGAAAATTTTCCTTTATTAATAATATGATATAAGCTATTAATAATATTATATTTTACATAATTTTTAGCAATAGACTAATCTATTTCTATCGCTGTTGCTGTAAATGAATATAAACGTCTTCCTAACTAATTTACAGGTTGTAAGTTAATATTCATTAATTTAATTAATATATTACCCTAAGTTGCAGAACGAAACAATTTTATATCATGTTGATAAAGAAAATCTTCTACCTATTGTCGGAATTCTTTTTCATAAATAAAATCTTGATAATAATTAATATTATTCTAATTATTATATTTATCATACAAAGATTTTGAATTCCCATAAATTTTTTCTTTAGAGCTAAAAGGTTCAGAAAAATTAGAAGAATAAAAACCATCATTATAATAAGAATTATACCACTAAGCTGTATCAATTAATGATGTAATTAATCCACCAATTGAAAAAGTTCTAAATAAGCTATTTCCATTTCTTTTTATAAAAGGAAATTTTGATCCTAATGTAGTTTGTTGAGATTCTATTACATTATATTTAAAATTTGAAACATCAGGGTTAAATTGAATTTTTAATTGTTTTAAACTATTTGTTAAAAACATATTTTCAAAAACACACATAATTTTTTTGTCATTATCAACAATTCTTCCATTATGACCCTACTATTGAATTCTATATTTGTACCAAATGCCGCTTTCAATAGAATTATCATACCAAACAAAACTAGATTGTGATGGAATTGTTTTTAAACTATCCCATTGATTAAAATCTGTTTTTGAAGAAGCTCTTTTTATTATTAAATTCTTATTTGATGTTACTAAACTATTACTAAAATCAACACTAATTTTTATTCTTCCGTTTTCAGCATCAGCCTCAAGAGAAATTTCTGCATTTAAAATATAATCTATTTGAGATCTAATTTTAAAATTAAAATTTATTAAATTTGTATATAAATTATTTGTAGTGTAAGCAAATACTAAAATATAATCTGTATTATCTTTTAAATCATAATTAATTTCATAATTAAATTCATTTGGATTATAATTATCTGTATAAATTTCACCACTATCAACAACTAAAGTATTTGTTGATATGGATGATTTATATATATGTATATTATAACTTTTTAAATATTCTTTTTCTTCTTTTTCTGTTTCATCATAATACATTTTACCGACAATTTCTGTTAATTTATTTGGGAAAATAACAGATTCATTTTCAGTAAAATTTGCAATAAAAATATGCGGTGAAGCAATCCCTTTAATTAAACAAACTTTTGACCATTCAGAAAAATAATCCATATTATTAGATAACCAGGTATTTATTCCCTTACTTTGAGATGGCGGATCATCAGCTTCAATTGAAGTAAATCTTAATTGTATTTTATAAAATTGATTTAATTCAAATTGTCCATTGACCAAATCATTAGACGGAGAAATTTCAACATAATAATTATAGTTATCTTTAATACTATTATCGTATTTTAAATTAGTGATTTTAATTCCTGAAGGATATGAAGTAACTTTAAATGCGGAAGCATTTGTTTTTTGATTAATTAAAGAAATTTGTACATTTTTAATTGCTGTAGCATTATTATATGGTGATAGAGAAAAATAAATTTTACAAGTTTCTGTTCTTATAAAAGCTGGAATAGTATCCATCATTATTGGCGGATATAAATTTACAATTGCCATCTTATTCTCCTTTTATCTCTTTTATATTAAATTAATTATGATGAATATTTTTATTCTATTGCGGCGGTTGTTTTGGTAAAGCTCTTAATTCATTCATAAAGCCCGCTGCAAATGAATTACCGCCCTCATCTTCATAATGTTGGTAGCGTCTTTCAAGACAATCAAGACTGAAATCATCAATCCAACCAACTTGGTAACAAAAATAATGATGCTCTCTTGTGATATACGATTTTATATCATCCTTATCTGAATCTATTAACATATCAATTTTTGCTGATAAATTTTGAAGAATTTTATCAGTTGCCTATTGATTATTCTTTAAAATAGCTATTGTCTAATTCTATTCTTGTAATTTTTGTCTTAACTCTTCTTTATTATTTAATTTAGTATGTTCATAATTAAAAACTTTTTTTATTCGTTCATAAACCCAATCTAAAAAAGTAATAAAACTTTTTAAAGCTAAAGCTAAAAAAATAGTAAAAATTAATATTTCAGATAAGGAGTAGCGCTAGAGCAATTCTATCATGCGCATTCCTCCCTTAGATAAAAGATTTCTCTTACAATTATTATTAAAATTTTTATAAATCAATTATCCAAGTTAAGCCAAAAAAAGAGGGATGCGTTTATACACATCCCTCTTGATATTTTATTTAAAAATTATGCGGTTACCGCTTTATAACGGTCAGACAGTAACTTCTCTAACATGAGATCATATCCGTCCTTGCCGCTCAAAATAGTTTCAATCATGACTGGCGAAAAACCGCTGACATAACTAAATCCTTCACCAATGGCTGGAATATTATTATGTCTAGCATTAAGATTCCAGAAGATTACCTGTGGTAAATCATACCCTTCAGCTTTCCACTGTTTCTTAATTTTTTCAAGATCAGAATTAACTTCATCAATAGAATCAACTGTCTTTCCGTAACTCCAACCCCATGTATTACGCTTCTGATGGGTATCAAAAGTTACGCAGCCATCAAATTCCATATCACTGAAAATATAAATTCTACTAGGCATATCTTCAACTTTGACATGTCTATTTTTTGCAGTTTTAAGTAACATATCAAATACTGCCTGCAAATTAGTATTCATACCCCAATTTGCACTTTCACAACGATGGAATTTGTCAACAATATCAACGCCTTCAAATTTTACTAACTCAGGTCTTTCAGAAAAGGTAATAAAATGATTAGCAAAAGGTCCGTGTGATTTGTCTGCAATATATGCGCCCATAGAAACTGCGGCTTCCACTGGAGTTCCTGTCATAGAACCAGACACATCAATTATTGCAATACCATTCTCTTTTCTACCATTGTAAAAATCTTTCAAATTATCCCAATATTTCTGAAGCATTAATCGTGTAGGATCATCAATAGAAACCAAATGATTATTCATTCGAAAAGCTCTATGAGCAATATCATGTGGATAAAGAACTTCTGCGTTTACTTTTGTATCCTTATTCTTTGCAAACTCTTCATATTTCTTTGCTAAGATGTCGCGGCGAGCAAAGGCATTTCGATATATGATACCAGCTCTAGAGGGGATTTTATCAAATTCGATTTTACCCCATTCACCTGCGCTCATAAGACGTTCAAGAACATTGATGCGTTCACGCAAAGTAGAAAGGATTTTACGATACTCACGACTAGTCATACCAAGATACTTAGCAAGTTTGCGACCAAGCCGCTTAGTTTCAGAATTGGACGCGTTCTGTGAAGGCATCCACTTTGCTAATAGTGAAGGTGTTTTACATTCAAGATCAAGAGCAAGCTGATGTTTAATAATATTAAAGGCTGCGGATTCGGCACCAGTCCCCTCCGTCGAATAAATAAGATCATCCCAACGACCATACTCGCTTACATTATTAAGATTCTTAATAGCAATCGTTGGATAATTTCTGCATAACCAGCGATATGCGACTCTAAAGAAACGTCGTTCTCCTTGTCCTCCGCGCACGTCTCTGAGATAGAACAAACACTTCATAGCAAGATCAGGATCTTCTTCAAAAGCATTTTTAAACAGAAGCATGACATCATTGTCAGATCTTGTTCTATATGAGCCACCAACCGCAAACATATCAAGCACCTTAGATTCGGTGGTTTTTCTAGTCACGCCGCCGTTCTCTGTATAAGTAAAATTACTATCTTTAGTCATCTGATTAAGAAAAGTATTCATATCCTTTTATCTCCTTTACTTTTGTCAAAGTAATTCGTCATTACAATATTTTTCAATAAAACCTTCAGGATCGTCATAAAGCCATTTTTCAAGAGTATCTATATCATACTCTTTTATAATATCAGATTTTATTTTCCAAATTTCATAAGCAACATTTTCATTATAAATATCATAACGAAGTTCTTCAATATCATCTTCGCTCATATTTTCATCCGTAAAAGCTTCAACATCATTTTCTAACTCATCAACAATAAAGCTATAAGAATTCATAACATCTAAAGAAAGTTCTCTTGCTTCTTCAATGGCTTCTTCTTCTGTTCCTGTACTGATAGTCCAATCTTCTATTCCATGATATCCACCACATTTTTCTTCAAAAGCATGAATTACATACATCATTATGAGGCTCCTCTCTTAAATATATGGGGTAAGGATTTGCACTTTACATGCTAATTCAATTAGGTTCTGTTCGGAACACATTAGCAATCCATCCTCGTCTTTACGATTTCCTCACAGTATCATTATGTACTGTTACTACCTACATTGCTGCGTCTACCTATTCCGCCACCCATATGTTATTTATTTATTATAAATATATTATAACAAAAATTTTTTATAAAGTCAATTTATCTACTTTTTTCCAACGACCATTACCATTTTCTTCATATCTAACCCAAATGCCAGGGGAAGTAATAAAATCATACCATTCACACCAGCCGCAATACTCAGCTAACCAAATGAAATCTTTAAATTCTTTTTCATCATGAAGAATGACTTTTTCACTATAATTATAATATTTTTCGTTTAAGAGATCATCTAAATCAAATCCTAATGTTATATTATCTTTTGTGTAGATAAGAACATTTTCTAAATTTAAATGTTCCTTTTTTTCTTCATAAAAAAGACAATCATATTCATTATCAAAAATAGTTCCATCATCTGCTTCATAAAGAATATTCATATTATTCTCCTTACCAATCACTGTATACATCCAATATTCCATGCGGGCAGCCGGTGTCATACACCTTCCCGCGATACCCAAAGGGCGTTTCAACCACCGTATATGGCGGTAAATCAACCGATGCTAAAATTATATATCCATCCGCATCACATACAAAACCATCTGAATTAACATATCTACCTTCAACAGGAGTCGAAGTCTAGCCAGGAAACATACTTAGTGTGTAGTAAGTCCAAGTCCAGCCGCCCCAATCTATCATTCCTTTATATTGAAATTCTGCTATGCTTATTTCTCTTGGCAAACTTACTTCATCATTAATTATATGCTAATAATTTTTAACATTCTAATTATAACAATAGTTAAGATGAATGGGGAATATAATAAAGAAACATGCTAATAATATTAATAGATTCATATTTAAACCTCCATTATATATCTTTTGAATCTTTTGGATTATAATGGCGGGTGACCGTAGAAATAAATATCGAGTCTTTTCCAGATGGAAGATTAGATCCTAAAAGCATTGTACCATCTTTTTTAAAGGTAATACCCTCAAGCTCATATTTACCTGCGGTAGCTTTTTTACTTAAATAAATAACATCAGGTTCTGTTGCGTATATGCCGCTTTTTAATATTACATTTGATTGATAATCTTGATTTGTGAAAACCACATAAATTGATTTGCTATTTGGATTATAAGCCATACCTTGAGATATTGTATATCTTTGATTAGCTTTTGTATTATTTACAATCCAGCTATTTAACTCAATTAATCTTGAGCCTTCGCGTTGTACGATAGCAATCTTATATGTGGCACCTGCCTCACATAAAACAAAAAACTTATTATTCTTATAATGTGCTATTGCATTAATATGTAAATTACAATCGAGTCTAGTAAATTCCCAAGTCTATGTAGATATTAAACCACAAAAATTACTACATGGAGCAATATATAACTAATTATTGTAATAAGTCATATCATTTCCATGTAGTAAGCAATCTTTATATTTATGAGTTATATGTTTTTGTTTTGGATAATTCTAATAAACAGAAATTGCGGAGACTCGATTATTACGTTTAGTTTTTATTGTATATAGTTTGTTATCAACTATCTACAAACTACCAAAATTTGTGCATTGACCAGAATTTTTAATTTGAATTCCTTTTTGCTACTAAAGTTTTATAGTCATAATCATCACTCCTTTTTTATTATGACCAGCCCAGGCTGGATTCGAACCAGCGAAAATGCAGGAGTCAAAGTCCTGTGCCTTACCGCTTGGCGACTGGGCTATATAAAACAAGACACGTTTATAATATTATTGATCTACCAATTGATCTATCTCTCCCACTGTGGAGAAAATGGGAATCGAACCCATACCTTATAACTTGGTTATAAAAAGTTTGCTGAATGTGTCTTTAATCGAGGTAGCGAGACTCGAACTCACGACGTCTAGTTCCCAAAACTAGCGGACTACCAAGCTGTCCTATACCTCGTTAACAAGGGGCCTTGTGATGTGAGAATTAAAACCTCAAAAATTTTAATTAAATTATCCTGTAAAATATTGCTGTTTGCCCCTTTATCTTATAAATATATTATATCAAAATTTTTTTAAAAAATCAAGTATTAGCTTTATTATCATTAAAAATATGAACTTCAAAAGTAGAAGGTAAATTTAAACCTTTTATATTAATTATTTGTCCATAATCATATTGATATAATTTTCTTGTGATGGACTATCTTCCGCCATTACTAAAATTGGTAGTAACTATATTAATTCCCATCATTTTTCCTTCCTTATTCCTATATTAAAAAAATGGATTGAATTAAATAAATTCAATCCATTACACTTTTATATTTAATTAAGACTTAGGGCCATTCTCCAAGCGGTTTCCCTAACTTACGTTCTACATCTGTACAATAGCAAACACATCCGCCTGTATAATGCATATCTTTAAAAACTTCTGCGGCGATATCCTGATAAAGAGTACTAACAACCCCATGAGGATCATTTAAATTATCATTGAAGAACTGAACCACGCAATTTTTAAATACAACATATGTAAAATCAATCCATTGATATCCCTCTTGAGCTGGAGCCACACAATATGCAAATGCAGGATTCTTTTCAAAAGCAACTTCAAATAATTCTTTTGCAGATGTAAAAGCTCTATTACTAAATGGACCGTCGATATTAATTGTTAATAGAACATTGCCAAACATTTTTGTTGGCGGAAGAAGAATCGCAAGAGCAGTTGCTTTATCTCCATTATTTGTTGCAAGAGTAATTGAAGGTTCAGAAGCGCTCCAATTAATATTACAAGCAATCTGCGGGTCTCCGTCAAAAAGTGCCTGAATCTAATTCATATAAGTAATCCAAGGCGGCGCAAGTTTAAGTCTTACGTTATTCATTTATTTATCTCCTTTTTACATGTAAAAATAAAATAATATTATTAAAAAGCCAGATGAGGATATTCTACTTATAGCTATTAGCTTCACTACTTTCCAATCCACCATTATCATCTCTCTGGCAGAGACTGTTTACTTATCGTGGTTAACTCACGCCTGTTGACTAGATAATACTATTTCAAATACTACCATACCTAGGTTACTATATGTCAACTTAGGATAATGCGGCTGGCGGGATTTGAACCCGCATGGTATCTCTACCGAGGGATTTTAAGTCCCTTGCGCCTACCTGTTTCGCCACAGCCGCAAATTCAAGTCACATTTTTAAGTCTGGATTCGAACCAGAAATGTCTATTTTTCAGATAGATGCCTTAACCGTTTGGCTACTCTCGGAAGGACCGAGTAAAATTGCTGTATGTGACTTATTTATATTTTTACAAGACCATAACGAGGTTTTTAGTTGAATAATGGAGTTACAAAATTTCCTCGTCCACTAAATCTACTCCATCAGGTATTAGCCGACCTTTCTATTCCAACTGTCGTATGTGATTGGCTGGAATGGTCTTTATTTATTTAAGTAACTGAAGGGATTTGAACCCTCACCATAACTTTGGAAAAGTTATATGCTACCATTACACTACAATTACACGCGTACCGCCGCAGTGATTAACGAGATGCTTCGCAGTTTTCCTGGGTTTCATTCTCGAAGAAAGAGATGGGTGATCAAATCCTTATAAGCGATCTCTTACTTAGTCCTCGCTTCGTGGGCCGTGATGGAGTTGCACCACCCGAGTCAATTGACAACGCATTTATTCCTGGTTCGAGAATTGAACTCGATATTGAAAAGTTTGAAATCCTTGATTATTTTTTGTTGGTTCAAAACGTAAAGTAATTTGTTTCCTATTACCAGCTTCAATAATATCTTTTACTGGAATATTCCACATATTTAATTCGTTATCCACACAAAATAAATAATCAAGCTCAAGATGATTGAAAATATTATCATATTCTGTACCTTTTGTTCCGCCACTTGATCTTAAGCTAATAGTTTTATCTTCAGTAGCAGTAGCTTTACATTGAACAGTATAAAATTTATTATCTTTTTCAATCACCAAATCATACCATTGAGTGTCATTCATTGGAATGGAAATAGTATATTTATTAATTGTAAAATAATTAATAGCCATACTTAATCCTAATCTTCCCAACTATTTACGGTTAATTTTACTCATTTTCAAATCACCTATCCAGACCAGTGCGCCCCGCTACTACTTACGGTATAACGACCCAAATAAAAACAAGATACATTCAAAGGGTTTGAACCTTTTTAATTATTTTAGCCTAAATAATTTTTATCCTCCAAAATTGCTGTATGTATCTTTAAGCCCCCACCCCGACTTGAACGGGGATTGAGTGATTACAAGTCACTTCGCCTACCTTTAGCGGATAAGGGCAACATCTGGTTTATTTAGGTGCTTGCCACCCAATTGAAAGCATTCCACTTTCATGCGAAATCAACTATTTCGTAAAGTGTGTACAAAGTTTTTACGTTGCCAGACCAACGGTAGATCTTTTCGTGATCTACATACGCGGCTACATGTCCACTGCACCAGTACATTACATTGGTTCTCTGAATTTAATCAGTATGTTATGATTTTACACTATACAGTACCATGGCTCCCGCACATAACTACTCACGAGTATAGTAGTTTGACAGCTTTTACCTCTTGTCTTTTTTACACACTCGCAGAGGAATCGTTCATTAAGGACATGAACTCATTAACGACCGCTATCACCGCAAGCACGGAGATATTCTTCTTGAATATCTAAGTCACTCTCTTTGTTTTAAGAACAAAAGTAGAAAAGAAACTTTTATTAAAATATATTTTTGTGCGTGATATATTTTAATAGACTTCGTCGAGTGTGCAGTCATAAATCGGTTTCAACCCAGCATTTACTCAATCACACGCATTTCAAATGGATTCCACAACTTTTAATTATCTCATCCTCGCGCTTCATATCGGATAGGTTGTGAGTTAGTCCTCACAGTGTTCCATTATATGAACTTTATTTTCTTCTCGGCTTTTAATGCTTGCCTATCGACGAAATTGCGGCGGGTGGGATTTGAACCCACGATTTTCTCCTTATGAGGGAGATGAGATAACCACTTCTCTACCCCGCATAATAATGCTTTTTATTTTAATCCGAAAGGAGCATTAACCAAAGAACAAACCTAAGTAGTTTTTTGTTAAGGGAAGATAAGAAGTAAAACTATTGGTCTTCCGTCAAATCATAACTTCTTATCTAGGAAATAAAACATATTACTATGTTTCTTCATATTTTTTATTTCCTAACCTTTATAAATATATTATATAATATTTTTTTAAAAAAATCAAAAATAAGGATTTTTATCGGATAAACCCTTAAAACCATCACTAGCTTGTTGGCTTATATTAGCACAATGGACTGTACCTCCATTTCTAAAAATTTCATCAAGCTAATGGAGAGTTGACAATTTCATGCATCTCCTGATAAATTCTACAAAGATTTATCTTCCATGAGATTTTCCATAAAGAGAGTTGTCTTCCTACTTCTGATTTTTTCTATACCGCCGCGAAGTCCAAGCGGTAGAACCAGTTCTTAGCGACCTCGTCGGTCAAGTCACCCAGGCAGGATTTGAACCCGCGCTCCGCTGATTTAGAGTCAGCTGTCTTAAACCTCTCGACTACTGGGCGAAATGGAAACGGGTTTAAGGTCTCCGTCCCGACCGCTCTCTTCTCAATCAAGTTTCGCATGAGCAATGTAAACAGCAGTTTTATATCTTGTCGGATAGAAAGTTTTTTGATATAGTCGTAACTTTATCAACCTATACAACTCACAAGGTATAAACGATCTTACTGGGAATCGAACCCAGATCTACGGATAGACAGTCCGTTATCATAGTCTTTAGACCATAAGACCTAATAATAATAATAAATATTCCTTTCGCAATTAAGGTTTTCAAGACGCATCTTTACTTGCCACACTTCTAAAGAAGCTGTCTTTCATGGTCACTCCGAAGAGCCCCAAGGGATTTTTTAAATATTAATTGCTTATTAAATATCTCATGATTAATATTTAATAAGACTTACTGTTAATATGGGCAAATGTTCTCTCTCTGCCTGTCCCACCTTGTTGACTACATCTTGCTTTCAATCCATTGATAAATTCAGTCTATCGTTTATCAATCCCACTATTTTTACAAGTAGATGTATAGCCGAGAGTTTCAACAAATTTATATAAATATAGCTTTGTCCATTTCTTAGGCTCCCTACTCACTATAGCCTAAATTCCACTGGTCATGACTCCAGCTCCTAGGTAGTCTGCTATGGTCTCTCGCTTCCGACCGCCGCACGTGTGGTGGACTCTCTGATTGTTTATGTACACTATTAAAATCAGTCACCATTGCTATATATTATATATCAAAATGCAAATTCATTATATCTATCCAGTCGCTCAAAATAAACGACTCCAAAACGATCTTCAAGGAACTTAACTTCTGAATAGCTTCTTACAAAAGTTATATGCTTTTTGTTGAAATCATCTTTATAAGTTACCATATAAATAACTACTCTGGTGTTTTCCATAGCAACCCCTCCTTAAAGATGTTGTTTATCACTTTTGTTATATATATTATAACAAAAATTTTATTAAAAATCAATAAATAATTTTTAATCTGGTAGTTTAGGTTTACCTCCGCGACGAACTCTACCAAACTGGAGGAAAATTGGCTCATCCTGGTACGCATTACAAGCGTGATGAGTACTGATATAAATGGGTTTACTTTGTCTCCTTATATACCGTTTGTCACAAAAGCCACATACCATACGCCTCCAGGCGGGCTGAATAGAAACAATCAAAGTCCTGAATATTTGGTTATGTCGGTGGTAGTTTAACCCTAATCCATACTAACGGTGATTTTAATGTCTTATCTGACGAGCTGCCAGAGAGAGGCTTGAACTCTCGACCTTCGGTTTAACAGACCGACGCTACTACCAACTGAGCTATCTGGCATTAATGTAGATGCTTGCCACAGCTTCAACCCTGTTCAGGTGTCTACATCACCTTACTCCAACATATCTCTTGGATGAAAGAACCTCTTTTCCTATCCCGAGGTAAAGGTATCTATAGATTATGGCTTATAGACTATGTGCCAGACCGTATTATAACTCTCAATCGGACGAACGATTGTATCCTCGACAGCTCAGATTTATATTGGCTGAGATAAATCAACTCAATACAATAAATACACTTATGATGGTTCAGGTAGAATATCCTAAACCGAATTGACAAAAAAGGATTCGAACCTTTATTTCTCCTTTTCACGGGAGCGTCTTCTCCTTTAGACGATTTGCCAAAACTCCATTTCTAGCGCGCCTAATGGAGCCAAGAAGATGCGCATCTTCTCTAAGATTTTTTTTGTTAATTTTAGGATAAAATCTCTAAAAATTCCTTTTATTGTTTTATAAAAACAAGACAACAAGTTCCTTTTCTAAAACCAATATGGTGACCTACCAAATTAAAACCACTAAACTTCGATACTTTTGGAGCTTTTTTCATCAAAAAGCATATTTTCCTTATTTACTTTGTTTTGCTGTTCTGTTGTCTTTATCTTTATATAAATATTATATCATAAATTTTTTAAAATTTCAAATTTCTTGATTATCCTCGCAAGGAGCGGCGCTTAGCTCGACCCTTACGAGAACAATTATAACCTCTTGAAATTTCTTTTTTATTATGTATATATTATAACAAAATTTTTTAAAAAAATCAATGAAAAAATCTCTTTTAGAGGTCTATTCTTATTTAAAAATAAACAAAATTACTTAGATAACATTGTCCAAAAAATTATTTTCTCTCCCATTGATGTTTTGCTTTTGATTGCTCTTTCCACGATCTTTGAACGCATCTTGAACGATCATCCCACCAATGAGGAATTCCGTGTCTGCTCCCTCTATTAAATTCTTTATAATCTGGATTTGCAAACATTCGTATAATCCTCGCGGTACCTGGTCCAGAGTGAGAAGAGCCGCCGCGCCATTTATGAACAAAAGGAACGGGATCTTTCCTATATTCAAACATAGTTTCTCTTTTTTTTAAATATTCATATTTTTTCTTATTATGAATTTTAAACTTATATCTATACTTCCAATGAATATTTTCCCAATAACATTTTTTAAGTGATGACCCATCTGCTTTCCATTTTTTATAAAGATTAAATGCTTTTTCTTTAAAATCACAAGCATTAATAATTCTATTATAGTTGTCATAAAACATATAACGTCTATAATAATGATCTCCCTGTTTAAACAGGTCTTTAATATCACAAGTACATTGTTCAAGAAAAGAATTGTAAGTTATACCCCAAAAATCATCATGAAACCATCTAGCAATAAAATTCACAATTTCATTGTCTGAATAAAAATAATCTGTGATTTCATCATATTCTACATCATAAAGTTTATAAAAATATTCATTAGAGATTTTATACATAATAGATCTCCTTCCCCCGAATGGATCATATAGGACTCGAACCTATGACCTTGGAGTTATGAGCTCCCTGCTCTTACCAGCTGAGCTAATGATCCAAAAAGTCTATCCTAACAAGATAAATCTTGGTTTGATAGACATATTTAAGCAGGTTATATTGAGCACCTCAAACCTGGGGCCGCCTACCAGATTATCTATTCGTCGCGCGGATAATCTTACTCAATTTCCAATTTTTTATGCACAACAATAATTTTTTACTTTAGCTATTTTATTTACATAAGAACAAAAAGCCTTTGCATCTCTTTCTTTTACAAAAGAAAAATTTAAATAATCAGTAGGTTCATAGTAATAAATATCTTGCGCATGAAATTTTAATAATAAATTTACATATTCTTCAACAGAAAGATTGAGAATACGCATAGGAGTATACCATTTACCAGAACGTCCCCCTAAATTTTTTACATCATTAACACACCATTTGTTCGTAGCTTGCCAACAGGTCATTTGATAAAGATGCACTCCTACACTCATATTCTTCTCCTTACAAACCAAGTCTATTCAACAGAGTCGCAAGTCTTTCTTTCTCTTCTGCGGATGGCTCCTGCGGAACTTGTTCATTAGTCCCTGCGGGTTTTATATCTGCGGTTGCCGCCTTCTCTTCACCAGGTAATGCGACATCTTCACCGCCTTCAACTGCAACCTTAGCACATGTAAGAGTTACTTTAATCTGTAGCTGTTCTCCATTTTCAAGCCCATTAATACGGATCTCTTTACCGTCATTATATAAAAAACTGCCTGGAAATGCCTTAAGAATCTTTTCTGACACTTCCTGCTTCAAAATGCTTCCCTTAGCCGCCATATGATTTTCTCCTTTTATTTATTATACATATATTATATAATAAAATTTTTAAAAAATCAATCTTTCTTCTTCATGCTTCGTATAATAATATGGCTTTTCTCTAATGTTTTTCCTAACTCCGCAAACCTTTCACAAATATTACAGCTGCCTGGCTTATACATACAGCGTTTGCCGCATTTTGAACGAATCTTTCCAAAGCTACTTAAAACATATTTATTATCTAAATCATGTTTAAAAGTAGGAATAATTTCACGAATTGGCCCCATCCACTTCTCTTGTTTATAAATTTTAAAGATAACATGTTGTCTTTCTTTATCAGATACTAATTCAAATACATCTACAAAAGTAGAATAAATTGATATATCATTAGGACGAATAAAGAAAGTTTTTAAACTAGGGGTCTCCGCCCAACTAGATTGACAAATATTTGGATATACTCTTACTTTTATATGATTTTTATGTAAAATTTCACTAACTTTATCTAAGAAAAAGCCTAATTCTTCACAGATATACATATCAGTAGGATGGTATGCAAATAATCCTTGCATTTGATCTATTGATGTTACTGGATTTGAAAAAAAATGCGGAATTTCATATTGTTCAATTAATTTCAATGCTTCTTTATCATAAAAATCAACAATTAATTTAATTTTTGGATATTTTTTACAAAGTTCACTAAATAATTTAGCATCCTATTCTGTAAAAATATCAATTATATCAATAACAATTGATTTCTTTTTATAAACTTCAAGAAAATCTACTAATGTGCGGTCTGCAGGCTTATATTTAATTCTTAACTAATCTGCCTCTTCAATGTACTTTTGATTTGGATAGTAATTTAAACAAAACATATGTTTTCCTCCCACTAAAAGTAAGGGAAGAATATTCTTCCCTTACTTGTTAGATAAGTTATTTATATATCACTCGCCGTCGGCTTCGGCTTCGGCATCCGCGAGTCTATATGCCATTCTCTTGTTCCCATCAACCTTAACAGTTTCCTTAACAATGGCACCGTTCTTGAAGAGCTTACCAAGACGTGCGGTCACCTTATTACGAGTAACATCCTCTCGATTAATAGCAACAACAATTTCATCAACAGTAACAAGATCTTCACCAATCATGCCAAGGATTTCCTCAGTAAGAGCGTCAGACTCTTCCTTCTTCTTAGCGGCACGGGTTGCTGCAGCTTCCTTACGCTTTTCGAGAGTTTCAATCTGCTTGTCGATAAAAGCGATAAGTTCATCCTGTTTCTCTTCATCCTTCACAACGTCCATAACCATCTCACGAAGCTCGGTAAAATACATAACCTTAGTTTTCTTAACAGTGTTCTCCATAACTGAATTCTCCTTTTTTCTCAAAAAATGTTTTTTTCTTTATCTTATGAACTTATTATATCAAAAATTTTTAAGTTTTTCAAGCAGCAATCGCTATTTTCAGCTTATGCACGCGTTTATATATCGGATTTCACGATCTGTTAATTCTGCATATGAAAGATCATGATTAGCAAGAATTTTTTCAAATTCATCAAAATCAATAGTAGCACAGGGATAATCTTTGACATCTCTGATGACAGCGTTAATTTTACCAGCCCTAGTGGGCAATAGACCTTCGGCTTCCGCCATATAAAAAGTCTGCCAAATATTCATCATATTTTCTCCTAAATTAATAACAGTCAACAGAGAAATTACAATCTTCCGATTCATTAGCTTCTTTAAAATCAAAAACAGTACCTTCTAAAATGGGCTTAAGTCTCTGAATTTCAATAATTTCATCTTTCCCATAATCTTTTTCAAGAAGCTTCATTGCTTCCATGAAATTTTTTGCGGGGACTACTCCACAACGAGTCTCTTCCAGCTGATCAACTTCATTCCACCAGAGAAGTCTATATTCATAGTACCAAATCATCATTTATATCCCCTTTCTTTTTCTTTATCTTATAAATATATTATATTATATTTTTTTTAAAAAATCAAAAGGAGTCTTTATATCTGTCATATTCAAAATCTGCCTTATCAGCTTCGTAATCTTCTTTTGAATAATAAAACGGGCATTCTTCGCAATCATGATCGTAGCCGCGGCCGCACCATGCTTCGGGCGGTTCATAAAAATTCCCCGCCCAAGTTTCTCTATAAATACAGTCATCACTGAACATGATATTTTCTCCTTTTATTCAATCCAATAGACAATACGAATCTGGCTAAAATCATCTCGCCAATCCCATCCATCCATAACCTCAAGAAACGCGTCTACTCTTTCTTTAAGTTTCTTCATCGGAGTTGGCATAAAAATCTTTTCAGTGTTTTCTCCGTCATAGTCCATAGCTTCATAATCTATTGCCTTTGGATGTTCAAGACAATAAATATACATATCTGCATAGCTAAACCAACGTACAGTAGGAGTGTAAAGATGCTTTTCACCCGCATATTCAGTTTCATAACAACACTGATCATAATTTTCTTTAATTTCTTTTGCTACATTTTCAGGAAGACCCTGATGAATACCTCTCATCTCTGGGAAGGCATCATGACTATTATCTTCTACAATAGAGAAAAGATCATGACATCCATTATACGGAAATAGCTCCGCGGGTTCCTGTTTAGTATGATTATAATTCCATACTATTGGATGCTGCATTTCATATTTACCAGTATTACGATCAAATCGCTCAACGAAGAAAAAAGGGCTTCTACTCATTTGTTTACTCCTCCTTTATCTTTCTATAAATATTATAACAAAAATTTTTGTAAAAAACAATAGAAGATTAATAATCCCGCATCATATCTTCTATGTCACGTTCTTTAATCTTAGCTATTTTCTGTTTTTTGAGATTGCCGCGGGCTGCCGCACCTCCTTTTTTAGGTTTATATTTTTTACAAATCTGACATGCTTTTTTGAAAGTTCCTTCCCTACCCTTTAAACATTCACCTTCATAGACATAATAAACGCATGCCACTTCTCTATCAGTCATTTTTTTCTCCTTTAGTCTAAAAAATTTGCATAATCTAATATTGCGGGCGTCCCATTCAAACGGTAACCAATATTACTCATATGAGCATCCGCAAGAATATCTAAATCTATATTATTACAATACCATAAAAATCTTTCTACTTTAGATTTTCCGTATTTATCCAAACAAAGCGCTATCCATTCTGAGTCAACTGCTATTGTTCCTTCTTCTACCCATTTAGAAACAATTTGCCTAGACCGCTCAGAAGGAATTGTTTCTGAACAGCAATCATCACAAGGGATGATTTTTTCTTGTATAAACACTCTTACATTATTTATTGTTTTATATAAAAATGTTTTTGCAACAAAGCAATCCAATCTATAAGCTTTTAATCTATTATATTTTTCATATTCTGCTAAACAGTAGTCAGTTCTGTCTGATCCTGGTGCCCAATAGAAAGGGGACCAATTAATACTTCCATCTTCATCTTCAAAATAAGATCCATTAAATGGAATTTTTATAACTACATTTTGAATACTTGGAGATAAAATTACTAATTTAGTTGCTCCAAAATAAATATATGCTTCTGGATCAACTTCAAAAAGAGCTTCCATAAGAAGCTCTTTGTTAATAGGCTCACTTGAATCTGAAAAATAACTTACTAACCCAAATTCTTCAGGAAGAGGAAAAATACTTTCCAAAATTTTATCAATTTTTTTATGATCAAATGTCATTTTTATTCTCCCACTACTTTAACAATACATCTTGTTAAATATGTGTTGTGGATTCCCATATATTCATCAAATTTTTTAATAGTTCCAGTTAAATCAACAGTGTCACCAACTGCAAATCCAAGATCATATTTTGCGGTCATCCACACAAAAACATAATCTTCAGAAGTAAAAGTGCAAACATTGGTATAGCCAAAAGCTCCTTCAAAACCGCGAATATTGCTAACTTTTGCCGTAATGTTGCGGATACGTTCTTTTTCTTCTCCAGGATAATACTTAGAGGTGGAAGGCCCTTTCAGTTCTGCAATGCGGCGAGATACAATAGCCTTAGCATCTTCTTTGAAAGTAGCCCATTTTGCTTGCGGACTGTAGTCATAAAGCTCATCGAAACTCATCTCGCAGAGCTTATAACCATCGGGCAGCGCAACTTCATTGGGGAAGAACCATTTTAAAGTCGGATCAAATCTGGCGCCAAGCTTCTTTAACTCATCTTTGATGGCAAAAGTATCATCGCCATAGACAAGATAAGCTTTCTCTTCTTCGCCAAAACCAAGTTTTAATGCTACTTCATGCTTATACTGCGCAGCGTTTTCAACAAGATCGCGTGCCTTAGCTTCTTTTTCTGCTTCTCTCTTGGCGCGAGCACGTTCATTTGCAGCCTGCATACGGTTATATTCTTTTTCAGTGTATGCGCGAACTTTCTGGATAGTAATACCAGAGCCATTACAGCCGTAACAACGGGTCCCATCTATCTGATTGTACAAATAATGTCCACTTCCACCACACCGCGGACAAGTGCCTTTAACCTTTACGAAAAGACGTCCTTTTTCATTTTCAAAAGGCTCAGAAACAATCTGCATATCCTTATAAGAATCAGCTACAAAGATTTTTTCCATACTCATCACCTTTTCTTTCTTTATCTTATATATATATTATATAATAAATTTTTAAAAAAATAAAGCTGCGGATCCGCAGCTTTAAATTTGTAAGATATTTAGATGGAATAAATATAATTTTTTCTAGCTTTATTAAGAGCATCTACTGCATCAAAAGCGTTATCATAAAAAGCATTTAAATAATAATCATTAGGAGCTTTAATTTCATACCAAAAAGTGCCTTTAAAATGATTCATAATACAAATCAATTTCCAACCATCTGGATCTTCCATTACAATTGATTCATCTTCTTCATGCCAAACTAAATCTTCTTTTCTCATCCCCGCAACCGCTCCCACTCCTTTTCATGAAAAAATTTTGTATACAATAGATCTATAGTTAAGCCAATAGGACAAGTGTCACAGTCCCCATAAGACCGCATTACACCAAATTCACAATTATAACAGTCCTGATTGCAATCGGGGATAAAGTTATTTAATTTATCAATTATATATTTTGCTTCCTCTGTGTTCATTTCTTTTTCCTCTTGAAAAAAGGAAGTTGTGCTTTAGCGCAACCTTCCTTTTACCACCATATCGCATCGCGCTGTGCAGCTTCGATCTTCCAAATAAAAATTTTATCAGTCAACAATTACTTTATCCGCAAGTAAATTAAATATTGTTTTGATAAAATTTCTATCTTCATTAGTAGATAAATATTCAGTATCAACATGTAACTCATTATCCTGCCAATAGAGAATAAATTGTCCAAATCCAATGGGGCCAGACCAATTGACCCCAATACCACCATTCGGAACAAAATCTGTCCTAACAGGCCAAACTTCATCAATAGAATAATCCATTTTTATACCCCTCCTTTTACCACCACATTGTATCACGCTGTGCAGCTTCAATTTCCCAGATAGGAATATTTTCTTCAGGGCTCTGTGGGAACCACCAGTTTCTGGCGGCAAGCATATAATCATAGTCTGCGCCAGGAAACCAGTCCTTCCCCATCAAAGCACACGCCGCAAGTATTTCGGGGTCCGTTACATCAGAATGAGAATACCAGCTGTAGACTCTATTGACGACAGATTTTTCATCATAGGTAATATGATTAGCTTCAAAATTTTCAAAAACCATAGTTACCGCCATATCGACTGTTGAATATCTCTGCATAACAACAACCCCTTTCTTATTTCTTTTTTTATCTTACAAAAATATTATACAATATTTTTTTGTAAAAATCAATAGAAGAGAAATGATAGGAGAGTAAATTTTGACAAAATGAAAAAATTATTATATAATATAGTTAAGAAAATAAAAGAAAAGGAGTTATATGTAAATATGACAACAGAAAAAGAATATATCACTAAGGCAATTATGGATAACTCACTTGCGGTTATTTATCCAAGAGATGGAAAAGAAAAGTCTGCGGAAATGCTTGTGAATATGGTGGATGCGGCTATTGGTATTGCTGAATTTAAAGATGAAAATGGTGCTTCTAAATGGGGAGTCTTAATTGATAAGAATAAACTTAAGAAATTAGATCTTTCTGAGGATGAAGAAAAATGACGGTAAAATGTAAAATGACACAGTGCCCCTATCATAGCGGATAGGGGTTTTGTGCCAAAGCGAAAGTTGTTTGTATTGATGAAAATGGAATGTGTAGTGTGTTATGGAAACGCGGGCAGCAATTTATGAGATAGAAGGATGTTTATTTAAAAGAACCTATGATTATTATTGACGCTGCGGAAATTGAGCTACATGACGTCCAGGAAGCAAAGAAAGAGGAAGGAGAGAAACCCGTCGAAGAGATCTCTTAAACGGGGACGCCGCATGAACGAATTAGGTATAGTATTAGGATTAATGTTTGTATTGATACTTTTGATATTTGTAGTTTTAGTAAATATTGCATATCATGTAAGTTTAGGTGTTGATATACATCTTGAAACTGTAAAATGTTATCAAATGTTATCTGAAATTCAAAGAATTAATGAAAATATTTATTATAAATTAGATGAACTTCAGGAAAAAGAAGAGGATGATTGTAAATGAATAGAGCTGAAAGACGACATATTATGAAGACGGTTCCTGGTTACAAGAAAGCGCTGAAAACCGCAACAGAAAAAGCTGTAGATGATCTTGAAAATATGTTTAAACAAAATTGGAATGATGAAACATTAAATGAAGGAAAATAGAGTGAAGAAGAAGATGATGAGTTCTATGATTAATTTTAATGACTGTGTAAAGGCAACGTTAAGTGCATTAAGTTATTAGAATTATATTGCGGCTATTGATAGAATTAAAAATTTGGAAACAGAAGTTAAAAGAATGAAGAAGAGAGCGTGGAAGAAGCATTTTTAATATTAGGGCGACAATGGGATCACTTGTGGATATTAAAAGTAGAAATGCGGGAAGAGGAGAAAATTGGAATGAAAAAATCAAAAATTACAAAAGAAGAATGGGATAATAAACAAGATTTAATAGATATATTAAATAAGTATGATATTAATTTTTATGATTTCATGAATTATCTAATTGAATTTGAATTGCCAGAACTTGATCTGAATTATAAAGTAAAGGAAGAAGATTGCAGAGAGCTCATCTAAGCGGTACGGAGTGAAAAAATGGATATTAAAACTTTGAAGATAAAAGAAAATGATATATTAATTCTTGTTGTGCCTATTGATAAAGAAGAAAATTTAATATATGATATGGATTCCGTTTCATCTATTATTAAACAATTTAATAATAATGAAGTAGGTATTTCTATAGCAGCTCTTCCAGAAAATTTTTCATTAATTCATCTTGAAGTAGATAAAAGCGGGGAACTCGTTTAAGCGGGTATTACACCACGGATCGCCGCATCAAATTTTGGTCGGAAATGGATATTTAATTTCAAATAATTTTAAAATTATTTGAAAGGAGTAGCGTTGATATACGCTAAATATAATTATATATGACAATAGAAGATATTAGTATAAGATTTGGTTATTCTGAAAGTAGTATTAAAACTAATTTTAAGCGAACTGCCGCATCAATTAAAAATAAGTATAACATTAGTTTAACAAGAACTCGTGATGATGAAGGTAATTTTGTTTATGAAATAACTGACGGCAGAGCAACTACTTTTTATGATGAAAAGGAAGATAAAAATGTGAACATAAGTAAAAATAGTTTGAAATTTGAAAATTTTTAGTTTCATGTTTTTCTTGGCATTGTTATAACTCCTTGGGGTGTATTTAGAGGGACTAGAGAAGAATTTTTAAAATATATAGGTATTAAGAAAAATAAAAAGAATTTATAGTCTTTAGAAAAAGCTTTATTAAATTTAGTGGAAAAAGAATATATTGCTTTTCATGAGGATGGTAAACATATTATTGTTTATGTTAGAGAAAAAGTTGAATAGGAAATGAAAATTGGACCCAAAATGATAAAGCAATGCCGCGAAATTACTAAAAAGAAAAATAAAACAACTGATAAAGTAAGCCAATTAATAAAAGTTTGGTTAGCTGTGCAAATTTGTTTTTAGCATCAACCGTTTACTAATAAAAATATTGAAGAATTAACAGGATTATCAAATTATCAAATACGAGAGGCTTTAAATTTATTACAAGAAAGTGATATTTTTAAAATTACAAGGGCGGGTGGATATAATTATTGTACAGGAAAAAATGTTGATTTAACAGCTTGGTGGAACTAAGGCAAATATCATATGAAAAATACTTAAATTGTCTAAATTTATTAAAATTTGGATGAACTCTTAACGATAATATAAATTATATTATTGTTAAGAGTTTAATTAAAAATTGGCAAATTTAGACAATTTTGATATTTTATTGGTAATAAATTTATTGGTATTTTCTTTTGTGCTATTATTTGGGAGGGCGAAGCCCTCCCAAACCGCGCGAGTCTCGAGATGTGGGTGAATAAAAGCAGGTACGAAAAACCGCCGCAACGATAGATCAGGAAATCGAAAGCAAAATCGTAAGGATATAAAAAATTGGAAGAGATATGATTGTATGTGAGGGCGGGTATTTTAAATATCTAAAAAAATGGGTAAAATTATTATGAATGAAGGGGAAAATGAAATTAAAAAATGGGGGATAACCGCCGCACATTAGGAGCAATTGAAAAAATGAAATTAAAATTTTGAAAAATGATTGAGGAACGTTTGAAAAAATGAAATGAAAAACGAAAGGAAAGATTAAATGTTTAAAGGTATATTAGGTGTTTTAGGTTTTTATCTATTGTTAATAGGTATTTTGTCTTTTGTTGTATTAGTGATTTTGTTTGCGTTTTTGCGGATTTTGGAGAAGTATTTTAAGAAGCATGAGATTAATGATGAGTATATAAACGAAAGGAGAGATAGGTATTTATGATGCGGCTGTTGGGTGATAAGGAAGCTTGGATTGGTTTGGGGAGAGTTTTGTTCTTTTGGTTTTTAGTGTGAATAAAAAAATATCCGCAATGCGGGATTGCGGATAAGGAGGCTATTGTTTTTGTAAAAAAATGAGATGTGGATGAGTTTTTTGTATGGATTTGTGGAAAATATATAAAAGGTAAGAGAAGTATATGAGTAAATTTGTGGGATGGTAATAAATAATAAAGGTTATGGAATAATTAATAAAATTATAGAATAATTAATAAAAATTATTAAGGAAAGTAGAAAGCTGGAGAAAATATTGTAAAAAATTACAAAAAATATAAGGAAGCTAAGAAAAATTGTAAAAAAATATAAAAATTGGATGGAATTGTCAGAAAATATTAAAAAATTAATGAAAATTATGAAAGCTGGATGAAATCGTGGAAAAATATTAAAAATTGTAAGAAAATATAAAAAAATATAGCAAATTATTAAAAAATTATAAAAAATTATAGTAAAATGTTAGAATTATAAGAAAATTACTAGATATTATAAAAAAATTATAAAAAATATAAAAAAATACGAGAAAATGTAGAAAAATGTGGGATGGTGGTGGCGCGACGCGTCCCACGAATTTCACTATCCAATTCCAGACGCGATCGCTCTCGTAAACCAGGTAGAATCTAGATTCTACCTGGAAACCGCGCATCAATTATTTAAGACTGTCAAGGAACTCTTTAATAATATCATCATCAGTTTTAAATTTTGGATTAAAAGTAATTTTATTCTTAGGTTTCTCTTCTTTTGTTTTAGCCTTTTCTTTAGGAAGATCTGTTTTTAAAATTTTATTAAGCTCATCCCAATATTTATCAAAGTTTGTGAGAAATCCGCTATTAAGGAGGCTTTCACTCCAATTAATAGTCTTTTTCCAATTAGCTTCAAGATCTTTCAAATCCTGTTCTATTGTTTCTACGGTAACACCTTTACAATTTTCTGCACCAAAGACTGCCTCAAAATAATCAGCCAAACTATCTGCGGCAATGGAACGAGTCAGCGCAATTTCTTCAGCTTTTCTTTTCTCTTCAGCCTCTTTTTCAGCTTTCTTTTTCTCGTCCTCTTCCTTTTTATAGCGGGCTTTGGCGGCAGCCAGGTCTGTCAGGAACTGATTCTCGAGTTCATCTGCGGAAAGTCCAGATTTCAGCGCTTCGTATAAATCCATGCCAATATTTTTATTATCCATATAAAAAACTCTCCTTTTTATTTTTTACAATTTTATTATACCAAAAATTTTCAAAGTTTTCAAGTCTGCGCCTCTTCTCTCAGCCTTTTTTTTAATTATAACAAAAATTTTTGAAATTTTCAAGTCAAGAATCTACGGAACGCGGCCATATGAGAAAGGATGCGGATCCCACGGCCCGGTGCGAATTTCGGGAATCCATGGGACGCGGCCATATGGGCCAAGGTTCCAGAAAAAAAGCCCATATGGTACTAGAGGGGGGGCCGCGGCCTCGGCCCGGGTGCCAGCGGCCCGGCCAGCTGCATAATTATTCATTAATCCAATTAATTCAGCCAAAACCGCATTAAAGCAGGATCCGGGCGCAAAATGAGGTAGATTAATCTACCTCATAAACATACATTTCAACCTTTTCTTTTTCCCATTTCTCCCATGCTTTATCTATAGCTTCTTCTTCTGTAGCGGCTTCAATTTCTTCTTCAAAAAATTTTTCAATACTAATTTTAAATTTCTTCATAATTATTTTTCCTCTTCTACAAAATAATCATCGTCTTCATCCCAAAAGAATGCGGCATCATCGCATTCTTTAACGGGGTCCCGTCCTTCATCTGCCATTTTGCAAGTACCCGCACCGATTTTAAAATAAGGACAATCCCAACCATTTACAGGACAATAGAATTTCTTTTTCATTTTTTATTCCTCCTTTCATTCTACATAGTCATCATAAATAGTGATAGTCCATGCACCATTTTCGTAAGGCGCATTAATGATAACACTATGTTCAGAATTAATGATAAAATTCTGTAATTCTTCAAGAGAGTTAAAGGTTTTATTTTCTTTATAATCCCAATCACTAGCACGAATAATAGTAGCTTTCATTTTTTATTCCCCTTTCTTTTGATAAGTCTATTATAGCAGATTGAATTCAAATGTCAAGCGGTTTTTAAAAAATTTTTTTGTTATTGTTTTAACGAGCGACCGGGCGGCCACTTCCGCACATTAAAGTGCGAAAGTGTTTTCAAGTTCAATCTGTTTTGCAATTTTCTGAACATTCCGCCAACAAGCTGAATAGGGGTTGCATTTCATGTTTTCGTTTGCCATTTTCAGACAATTCATTAAGATTTCAACTTCAATTTTAACATCTTCAAGCCCTGTATGGTTTTCTGCAAAAATGGGGTCATTTTTCAGATAACGATAAGCACATTCCGCACTTGTCTGAATATTTCCCGCATCAGATACAAAACCGTGAGCTGTCGCATAATTTACATAATCTTCTGAATTAAGCAGACCGCTTGTGCAAGCCATGTGCCAAATACAGAAAAATTCAGTACCATAAGGGAAAAACCATTTAATCATTGAACCGCTCAAATAACGAATGTCATTTCTTGTTGCCCTATTATCAAAACCCATGTTGTAAGCACCAACTTTTGAAACATTATAAAGATTCATGTCTGATTTAATTTCTTTGCGGATATTACAGATTGATTTCATTATGCGCTTGCCTGTTTTCAGTTCTTCCCAATACATAGGGATTTTTTCAGCAAAGTAAGCGTCTTTCATCAGTTCTTTATCAAGAAAGATTTCAGCCACAACGAATGATCTTTCTGTCAAAATTTCGCCTGTTTCAGTGTCAACAATAGCATAACCTACATCATACGGAAGCGGCTGTTCTACAGAGTTTGCGGTTTCAGTGTCGATAACTAATACATTCATGATTTTTTGTTTTCCTTTCTTCATTTGATGATTAGATTATAGCATGGGGTTATAAGATTGTCAACACTTTTTTAAAAAAAATTCTTTGTTAAGTTTCTGTCAAAGCGCCCGGGCCGCCGAAAAATTGACCAACTTTCTATTGTTTTTTAATAAAAAGTTGGTCAAAAGTTACAAGTTTCTTTACTTTTTCGGTGGTCTATGCTTAATTAACTTTACGGAATAGGAATTTTCACCAAAAGTAAAGGAAAATTCAGCTTCATTTTTTACAGTATCAACACAATTTTCAGCATTAATTGCGGAAATTAAAAGGTTTAACAGATACTTTTTTTCTTCATCTACTTTTCTGACTCGTTCCGTTTTCTTGCGGGGCTTGTCAGTTTTAGCATCATGCCCAACCTTGTTTTCTTTGGCTTTTGCGGTCAGTTCTTCTACCACTTCATTTTCAAGATATCCCTCATCTTCAAGCCACATCTGTACGGCTTCATCATGGGAAAGCTTCAACAGTTTCATACTCTTTTCAATGTCCGCATCGGGGATGCGGATAACCTTGCCATTAAGATTATAGGTCATTTTAAGCACCTCACTTTCTTTTGATGGTTTAATTATAGCGCATCCCTGTCAGTCTGTCAAGAGTTTTTTTACAAGTGGGGAACTTTTTTGTTCCCCACTTGTTCAGACATCATGCTACGGAATAGTAAGGGGTCTTTTTCACATAGTTTTTAGTCAGAGTTTCAGCCTTAACAAGGTCAGTGAGCAGATGAGTGATACGCTGATTGGTCAGATCGGCAAGGGACGGAATTGCGGTCTGCAGTTCCTTGATGGTCTTAGGCGCATCCGCATCCTTAAGATAGTCAACGATGTCAGCTTTGAATCCCTCATTCTCGAGCTGATTTTTAGTCGGCTTGCGAACAGCAGAGGACTTGCGGTTCAGCAGTTCAATTTCGTGGTTGATGAATTCCACCATTTCAGCATTGTCAGCAACAACAGCAAGGATCTCATTGTACATTTCTCTCTTAGTCATAATACATACCCTCTTTCTTTTGATGTTTGTTTTTCTTTCTTACATCTTTATTATACTGCAAGGCTTTTGTTTTGTCAAGAACTTTTTTTATTTTTTATTTCTTGACGCCAAGGAGTCAGAGGTGGCTGAACCGAAGCATCATTCCGACCTTTGAAAGAAAAATCGGTCTTTTTTCTTTCCTTACCTTGTAAATATATTATAATAAATTTTTTTAAAAATGTCAATGGGGGAATAATGCACTAATTTCGGGATTTATAGGGTGAAATCTTTGTGCGGTTTGTCTATTGACAAAAAGTGCGGGATGTGGTATAATGGGCTGCTTCGGCGCGATCCGGTCGGTCGCGCCCCGCTGGCCTGCATAATTATACAAAAAAATTCAGGATCACATCCGTAAAGCAGAATGCAATCCTGAATCCAAAAAGGAGGAATGAAAAAAAAGAAATCAAATGCGCTTGGCGGGAATCGAACCCGCATTTTCACGATTAAAAGTCGTGTGCCATACCTTTAGGCGACAAGCGCTTGTTGCGGTTTTAAGGGCTGACCGCAAACCCTGTGACTCATTCGTCGGCTTCTTCTGTTCCAATGGCGAAGTAAGGAACTTTCTTTACATACTCACGCATGATCTTTCCGTCCTTGCGGAGATCAGTCAACATGTGAGTGATGCGCTGATTTGTCAGACCTGCGATTGCCGCACATTCAGTCTGAAGTTCCTTGATTGTCATAGCACGATCGGCACGCTCAAGAGTGGCAAGGATAGCGGCTTTGAACTGTTCGTTCTCTACCTGCGTCTTGGTCGGCTTGCGCTCACCGCTCGACTTCCGCTCAAGAAGTTCGATTTCATGATCAATGAAAGCTACCATTTCAGCGTTATCAGCTACGATGTTACGAATTTCAGCAAACATTTCTCTCTTGGTCATAATGGACACATCCTTTCTTTTGTGTGGCTTTCGCCTTTCTTTATCTTATGTATTTATTATACTATATTTTTTTAAGATTGTCAAGAGTTTTTTTTATTTTTTTTATTTCGCGGGCTTGGGTGGGCGTCCCCACCCTCACCGCTTGGACATTCCTCAGAATCATTTATGTCATTGCGCCCCATGCCCTAAAGGGCGCTTGTTTCCTATACCTCATCAGATGTCTTGCACTTCCTTTCTTTATCTTATGTATTTATTATAACATAAGATTTTTTATTTGTCAATAAGTTTTTTTATTTTTTTGAAGTGCTTTCTGTCTTT
>Ga0326511_10000534_pt1 | contig 33297 bp, 38 predicted proteins | sample 0_2496_0518_D_FD_203701 | JGI IMG/M metagenome (GOLD analysis project Ga0326511, IMG submission 203701) | Bovine rumen microbial communities from UC Davis, California, United States - 0_2496_0518 | ecosystem: Host-associated > Mammals > Digestive system > Stomach > Rumen | place: USA...
AACAAACTCATCTGCGGTGAAACCTTTGACGAAGCAGTACGATTTGCAGACTACCTCAAGTATCTTGAAGGTGATGACGATCACAACTACGACCTCGCTGCTCTCTATCGTGAAGACAGCTCCTGCGTGAGCGAAACCTCGCTCTGTGAAGAGATCAGAACCTACCTCGTAGAAGATGCGTATGAGTCCGACTGCATCGAGTGGTGGAACGACTACTGCGACCATAACCGCTACTACGAAGATCGCATCGAAGTCTACGGCAATGCCAGGGAGTATGTCGAACGTATGTACTGCGACCCCGAATCCGCTCTTGACGAACTCGACCGCTTGTACAGTGACAGAACACCCTACTACGGGGAGTACATCAAAGGCGACAGCGGTCATGGTGCTACCGTCGGTTATTTCAATGACGTTTGGGACGACTATATGTACCGCGAGCTGGCAGACTGGCTTACCGACGGTAACGGCGAACCCAACGACGACATCGAAGCCCTCATCGACGAGTTTAACGATGTCACCAAGACCTTTGAGGAAGAAGAGGACGGATTCAGAGCGTTCATGAAAGTTGAAGAACAGAAGTAGCGTAAGTCCAGTATTTATGCTATACTTATACAAAGCTCACGATGGAGGTATAGCATGAACATCTGGGACGAATACAAAAAGATACGCGCTACGGCATCTCCCCTGCTGCAAAGAATTGATAAAGTCCTCAAGACACAAGGCATCAACAGCATTGAGACTTTCTTGATCTTTGAAATCATTTGTCAGGGCACTACATCGCTAAGTGCTATCGGAAGAGAACTCGGGATGAACACAGGGTCGATAACTACTGTAATAAAGAAACTTGCAGATAAAGGATACATCACCAACACTCCTGACCCTAACGATAACTCCGACCGACTTCTCAAGCGCAAGCTCCTGAACCCAACAGACAAGGGTAAGGAAATCTACACCCAACTCATGCAACAGTTTGAAACCGAATAACCCTGCACCACACCTGAGCGTCTAGCCTTTAAGGTTAGGCGCTCTATTTTTATCCTTACGGAGGTAAACAATGCGTAAAATTATTGACGGCAAAATCTACAACACTGAAACAGCGGAATGCCTTGGCTTTTGGAGCAATCACCTCAGCATTACCGACTTCCACTACTGTAAAGAAGCCTTATACCGTACACGAAAAGGCCGTTACTTCATCTATGGCGAAGGCGGCGCTATGTCATGCTACGCTGAACAGTGCGGTGATATGTGGGGCGATGGCGCCGACATCCACGTTGTTTCTGAAAAAGAAGCCCGTGAGTGGGCCGAACGACACCTCGATGCAGACGAATACGAGAATGCTTTTGGAGAAGTGGAGGAAGCCTAATGAAAGGAATCTACCAGAGAGGCAACCGCTGGCGCTGGGAAGTCATGTACGATGGCCGTCGTCAGGTCGGATATGCCGACACAGAAGCGCAGGCGATACGGGCCAGAGATCACGCCCTCAAACTCCTCAAGCTCGGCGAGTATGACAAGGACGACCCCCACACCATCGGCGGTATGGTCAAAGTCATGCTCGAAACAGAATGGTCCACGGCCAACTGCAAATCCCACGACTGGTTTGAACGCAACTGCCGCCTCATCATGACCTACTTCAAACCGAATACACCGTTGAGCGAGATCGACAGCCAGGACATCACCGAGTACGTCCTGTACCTCAAGGAAGAACGCCACAGCGCCAACGGCACCATCAATCGAAAGCTCGCCGCCCTGTCAAAGCTCCTCAAAGTCGCGGAAGAACGAGGGTACATCAACAGCCGCCCTGTCATCCGCAGACAGCGCGAGCCAGAAGGACGCCTCCGCTTCCTCAGTGAACAGGAAGAACAGGACATGCTCACCTACTTCCTCGAACACAAAGAAGCCGTCCAGCTCAACGCCGTCGTCCTGCTCATGGACACAGGCATCCGCTGCGGAGAACTCCAAAAACTCACCATCAATGATATTGAGTGGGACATGGGAAAGTACGGCATCCTCGTCCTCCGAGACACAAAGAACGGCACAAGTCGCAGCGTTCCCCTCACCCAGAGGGCAGCCAAAGCCGTCAATGCCCTCCTCAGTATGAGCGATGACACCCTCCACCTCGTTCCTCAAAACCATGACTGGATGAGAACATCATGGCTCAGAATGAAGCACGCACTCGGACTTGACAATGACCCGGAGTTTGTTCCGCATTGTTTACGCCACACCTGCGCGTCACGCCTTGTACAGAGTGGAGTCCCCATATTCACTGTCAGTAAATGGCTCGGACACAAGAGTATCAATACGACAAAGCGATACGCCCACCTCAGGCCAGAAGACCTGTATGACCTTGTGGACGTACTGAACAAGGGACACTAAAATATCGTACATCCCTTGAGCAAAAAACTTGGTGGAAATTTGCACCATGGCTACACCAGTAAAAAATTGTCCGACGTAAGCTAGCATTTAGAGATCAAATGAAATAGACTTAAAATCCCTTGGCCTTACGCCGTGCGGGTTCGAGTCCCGCTCTGAGCACCAATTTTTACAACAATCTGTTCCATTTTGACTAGGCTAGGCACTTTGATGTGCCTGGCCTTTTTTGTTTTTCCACCAGAATTCCCAAGGGATGTACGATTTTGCATTGACTACTTGACAAACTCCGATGAGTCAATGTAAACTCACACTACACATTTTTATGTATGCACGGAGGAAGAAATGAATACAGACGCACTATCTTTCCTTTCAGACGAACTCCCTGAAAACTGGGAAAAAGTGCTGGAACGCGAGAAAACAATCCGTAACCAGCATATGATCGATGTCGAAAACGTTGCCCGTCGATCTTTCGAGACCGGGACTATCTCCAAGTATACGCCCGTCCGAACCCTGATGTCTCACTTCCTGCCGGACATCATCAAATACATCGAAAACGCAACCAAGATTCAGGATGCAGGCCGCCACGCACTGCGCAGGAAAGAATTCCGGAAAAGACTGGCCGAAGAACCCTATGACGTTTACGCCTACATCGCTCTTTCCGTCATGCTCGATCACGCCTCTGGAATAGCCAGCGTTGCCAGCGTGCTCACCGCCATCGCTAAACAGTGCGAACAGGAAGCCGAAATCCAGCACTGGCAGAAGACAGCTAAGAAATTCTTCAACGTCGTGCTCAAACGCCAGCGCGAAAACACTGACGACCCTGTGTGGATTCGCACAGGCCTGCACGTCGCCATGAACCGCTACATCAACGGTGAATACAAAATGCGAGACGGCAGCGACAGCGAGAAACATCCCGAAGTCCAGTTTGAAGCATGGTCTCAGGAATATCGTGAGTGGTTAGCTGAACTCCTGTACAGAGCAATCCTGTCTACGACACCTTTGTTCGAGGTCAAAGTCCGACATTACAGCGTCAACAAGAAAAGCTCTGAGAACACCAACAAGCTCATGGCCTCGCAGCAGCTCCTTGAGTGGGTTGGCGATGCAACAGCACGACTCGGCACACACGGCGGCTTTTACCTCCCCCTACCAGTTCCCCCGCGCCATTGGACAACCACCCAGAACGGCGGTTATTACACGCGATATGTCGGCCAACTCCCCCTCGTCAAAAGTCGCAACGAAGCCTATCAGGAAGAAATCCTCGAACTCACCGACGATTTTGCGATCACCTTCAAGGCCGTCAACGCAGCCCAGGACACAGCATGGCGCATCAATCCCCGTATCCTCAACGTGCTGCGCGACCTCATCCACGAAGGTAAAGCCATCGCTGGACTGCCTCCTGCTGACGAAATCCCCCTGCCAGTCTGCCCCAAGTGCGGACAAAAGATCGAACCCGGCGTAGATCACCCCTGCTTTGAAGACGCAGCCATCCTCAAACAATGGAAAGAAGCCGCCCACGAGACCTACAAATCCAACGTCGAAGCCCGTGGCCGACGCCTGCGCCTCTCCCTCTCAACAGAGACAGCAGAACTTCTTCTCGGAGATGAGAAATTCTTCTACGTCTACCAGACCGATTTTCGTGGTCGCCTCTACCCCCTCGGCTCACTCACACCGCAGGGGACCGACGCTGAAAAGGGGATGCTGGAATTCGCAGAAGGCGTCCCCCTGGGTGAACACGGTGCGAAATGGCTGGCAGTCCACATCGCCAACTGTTGGGGCGAAGACAAATCCGACTACGACACCCGTGTTAAATGGACCCGCGACAACACCCCCTGGATAATGCAGTGCGCACAGGAACCCCTCATCCATCGTGAATGGACCGAAGCCGACTCCCCCTTTATGTTCCTCGCCGCCTGCATGGAATGGGAACAGTACGTCAAGATCGGCTCCAGCTTTGAATCCCACATCCCTATCGGACTTGACGGCTCCTGCTCAGGCATCCAACATTACTCAGCTCTGCTGCGGGATGAAGTCGGTGCGCTGGCGACCAACGTCAAGGCAACACCCGGCCAGACGCGCAAAAGCGACATCTACGCCATGGTCGCAGAAGAGACCTTGAAAAAGTTCAGGGAAGACCTGACAGGGCCAGATCAGGACAAGGCCAAACACGCCCTCTTCCTGCTCGCTCACAACGCCATGAACCGCAAGATCACCAAGCGGGCCGTCATGACACTTCCCTACGGCTCCACCTTTCAGGCGTGCTTAGAGTATGTTTCCGAGGCATTGGACGACCTCCCTGAGATCAAAAAACTGTCAAAAGAAGAAAAGCGTCCCCTCTTCAACTACGCATCCAAAACAGTCTGGGACTCGATTCCTCTGGTCGTCAAAGGCGCACGGCAGGGCATGGACTATCTCAAGAAAGTCGCCCGCCTCGTCAGCCGCGCCTCTGCCCCTGTCACATGGCAGACACCGACAGGATTCATCGTGCATCAGTCCTACTATCTGCCCGACATGCACCGAATCTCGACGATCATGAACGGAAATATCGCCACTCGCGTGCGCATCGTTCAGGACTCCAAGCACATCGACAAAGCCCACCAAGTCAGCGGCATCGCGCCGAACTTCATCCACTCCCTCGACGCCTCTCACCTCATGCTCTCAGTCTGCGCAGCCAAAGACAAAGGCATCAACGCCTTTGCCCTCGTCCACGACAGCCTCGGTACCCACGCAGGACGCACAGAAGAATTCTTCTACCTGCTCCGCGAGCAATTCTACCTGCTGTACAAAAATCATCAGCCTCTCCACGATTTCATCAAGAATGTCAAACCATTGATTCAGCCTGACGACCTCGACAAGCTCGATGAACCGCCGATTATCAACACGCTTGATATTAAAGATGTACTGGATGCAAAGTTCTTATTCAGCTAGATATGGTCTAAGTTGCATATCACTTTAAGCTGTAGCCTAGTACCAAAAGCCCTCCTGGAACGTTTTCGCCCGTATATGAGAAAAACAGCGCTGATTTTTGTTCCGTTTCCTCTTTACCCTTTCATCAGACGAATTAGGGGGGCACTGATGATTTTTTGGGGGGTAAGGGGGGCAACATAACCTATATTAAACTAGATTAAAAATATATAGAGTTATGTTTAAGACGGGTTATACCGGGTTAGTTGATGACCATCATCAGATGGTCATCATAAAAAATCATAACAGAATTGAATATGGTTCTCTTCTTGTTATAACAATTTCTAAACATGAAGAGAATAATACTCAATACTGCTATAACCTAGTTATAAACTGGATAAGAGGTCTAAATAATATGGTTAAAGATACACTACTGTGTCGTATAGCTAATAGCGATATGCGGTCGGCAGCAAGGACCGTTATGGCCCTGCTCAACCTGCTCCAAGATGTTCCAGCCGATACTCAATGTGTCGCATCGGCTGTCTTATTTCTGAGCCTCTGCGAACGCTTTGACCTTCATGCTACGGACGTCTTGAACTACGCAGATAACATGACGAAGAAATCAGGCGGGTACAGCAAGGCAAATTTTGAGGCCGTCAGGGCCTACATGAAAAATGAATTGGAGGACTAATCATGCTCAAAGAAGTTAAGCTCAAGAACGGAAGCACCGTCGTCAAGGGCACGACGCCCAAAGGCCGTGTCGAATTCGCCCACGTCTACGAGCCTCAGCGCCAGATCGGTGATCAGGCCATCGAGCCGACCTATTCAATTAACCTGATTATGGACGGAAATGACGAAGTTAAACGTTTTATTGACTGTCTTGATGCCGAGATGAACAAGGCCGAGGAGATGGCGCAGGAGGCCGCGAATCAGGCCAAGGGCCGCAGCAAAGGCAAGCTCCCGACTAAGCACGACGAGAATTACGGCGAAGTCTACGATGACGACGGCAACCCCACAGGCCAGTATTTCGTCAAGGCCAAGGCCAAAGCCGAGGGCATCACGCAGGCCGGGAAGAAATGGAAATTCAAGCCCACGATCTTCGACGCCAAGGGCAAGCCTTTCCCCGAAGCCAATCCTCCTATAATCGGAAACGGCAGCACTGGCCGCCTGGCCCTTACCGCTTATGCCTACGCCGCTCCCATTGGCTACGGCGTTTCAATCAGACTTGAAGCCGTGCAGATCATCGATCTCGTCGAATACAACGGCAAGAGCGCCACGGATTATGGCTTCTCCGTTGAAGAAGGTTACAGCGTCGATGAAGTCACGCCGCTCACGCTTGACGGTGAGAATGAAGCGCCTGACGAACTCGAACCCGGCGAACAGCCGAAGTCATATCGCAGCCGCATGACCGAAGACGAAGGGGACGGTGATTTTTAGTGACCGTGATGTTCACTAAACACGGACGACGCAGAGGGGCCGGAGGCTCTCGCTTTGAGGCTGAGATCAAGGCCGAGCTTGAATACAACGGGCTGATCGGCACAGAAAAAGTGCCTAAAATCCCCTACGTTGAAAAGCATAACTACATCCCTGATTTCAAGCTCCCTAACGGCATCCTCATCGAAGCCAAAGGCTACTTCCCCCGTGAAGACCGGGTGAAGATGGCCGCTGTCAAGGCCAGCAATCCCGATCTCGACATCCGCTTCGTCTTCCAGAACGCATCGAGAAAACTTGATAAAAATGCAAAGTCCACCTACGGAGAATGGGCTGACAAATACGGCTTCCCGTGGGCTAATAAGCATCTTCCCGTCGAATGGATGTTCGAGAAAGGAATCGCCCGTGCGTAAGATCGATACCATCATCATCCACTGCGCAGCGACCACGCCCCGCATGGACATCGGTGCCAAGGAGATCAACCTGTGGCATCGGCAGCGCGGATTTTTCAACCTCGCCAGCGGCTTGTCCATCGGCTATCACTACGTCATCCGCAGAGACGGCACCATCGAAACGGGCCGCCCTGTCAGTGAAGCAGGTGCTCATGCCAAAGGTCACAACGCCCACTCCATCGGCATCTGCCTCGTGGGTGGCATCGACACCAACGGCAAGCCCGAAGCCAACTACACACCCGAGCAGTGGGGTTCGCTGTTTGATCTCGTCAAGCGCTTGGCAAAAGCCTACAGCGTCACCCCCGATCACATCATCGGCCACAACGAAGTCGCGGCCAAAGACTGCCCCTGCTTCAACGTCCGCACCTGGGTAAAAGAACATGAAGACGATCTCAAGGAGGAAAAATAAATGACATACAACGAACTCATCAGAGCTTATCAGGAAGCACGCCAGCACTACAACCCCGAAACAGTCACGCTTGCCCGTGCAAAAGACGACATCAACACGTTCATGGACGTGCTCTTCACGTCGCTGACCGAGGACGACAGCACCAACCTTTACGGAGTCGGCACCCTCAAAGTCGTCAAAACCACTGCTCCTGAACGTCTGCGCTACAACCCCACGTCCGGCAAGAATGAGAAAGTCGCAGAGCACGACCTCGTTAAAGCGTATTTCAAGCCCTGCCCCGCACTCAAAGAACACGTGCTGATGTAAATGTCCACCAGTGAAGCAATCCGAACCCACATCCCCTGTCCCCTGTGCGGTTCACACGACGCCGGAGCTGAATACTCCGACGGCCATTTCTTCTGCTTCTCGTGTCAAGGACATATACAGGGGGACAGCGAAAAAGGAGAAACGTCAATGCCAAAGGAACTTTTTACAGACATCGAGTACAGGCCCCTTGTGAGCCGCAAGCTCACCCTCGAAACATGCCAGAAATACGGCTACGGAATCGCGCACGATGGCCAATCCACGTGGCAAGTCGCCCCCTATCGCAATCAGGACGGGGAACTTGTCGGCCAGCATCTGCGAGGCCCGGACAAAACGTTTCGTTGGCGCGGCAGCCCCAAGGACTTGCAGCTCTTCGGCCAACACCTCTTCGCCGCAGGCGGCAAAATGGTCGTCGTCACCGAGGGCGAGATCGATTGTCTGAGCCTATCTCAAATTCAGGGCAATAAGTGGCCTGTCGTCAGCCTTGCCAACGGTGCAGGCAGCGCAGTCAAGGCGTTCAAGGACAACATCGAATGGCTTGAGAGTTTTGAGAAAGTCGTGATCTGCTTTGATATGGACAAACCTGGACAGGAAGCCGCCAATGCAGCGGCTCAAGTCCTCAGTCCCGGCAAAGCATATATCATGGAACTCCCGCTCAAAGACCCGAACGACATGCTCAAAGCAGGCCGCACCGAAGAGCTTGTCAATTCAATATGGCAAGCCCGCCCCTACCGTCCTGACGGCATTATCGGAGGCGAAGACCTGTGGGCTGAGATCATCAAGCCCCCAGAGAAAAGCTACACCACCCCGTATCGGAAGCTCAACGTCATGACCGAGGGCATCCGAAAGAAGGAGTTGTGGCTTTTCACAGCGGGCAGCGGCATCGGTAAAAGCACTGTCGTGCATGAGATCGCGTACCACCTGATGATGAAGGAAGGCTTGACGATTGGCGTAATGGCGCTCGAAGAGTCCAAGCGCCGAGCAGCCGAGCGCTACCTGAGCATCTACCTGAACCGACCCCTTCACCTCACTCGTGAAGGAGTAACCGAAGAAGATTTGAGAGCCGCCTACAAGGCCACTATCGGCCAAGAAGGGCGGTTCTTTTTATATGACCACTTCGGCAGTTCAGACATCGACACACTTATGTCGCGCATCCGCTACATGGCCGTCTCCTGCGGCATTGACTTTCTTGTACTCGACCATATCTCGATAGTTGTTTCCGGTCTTCGTGACGCTGGCGATAACGAACGCAAGCAGATAGATCAGCTCATGACAGCTTTGCGCAGCCTTGTTGAAGACACAGGCATCGGCGTCTTGGGGGTTGTCCACCTCAAGCGACCCGCGCAAGGCGAGAGTTGGAACGACGGCAAGGAACCTAGTTTAACCGACCTGCGAGGCTCAGGTGGACTGGAACAGCTATCAGATACGGTCGTAGCGCTTTGCAGAGATCAAAAAGATGAAGAGCACGGCAACGAAAGCCGCATGATCGTGCTCAAAAACCGCTACACAGGAGTGATCGGGGAAGTCGATACCCTGCGTTATGACAACAGGACGGGACGGCTCACCGCGATCGATAAGCCCGACGATAACCCGTTCAGATCGGAGGAAAACTATGAAGCTCAAACAGAGCCAGAAACGCCAGTACGAAAAGCTTATGCAGGCACGACGCGAAAGAGAAATCGAAAGACAGACACGCCCGCCCCTGCTGCGCAGATGGTGGGAATGGCTGATGCTCAAGAGCGGCCTGATGGCCCGCTAGAAGGTGAGTGTGATTTCTGATGATGTACTTCGGTATGTTCCTCGCGTTTGTCGGCGGCTGGTTCCTAGGTCTGTGTACTGGAGACGATGACTGATGAAGAACCTCCGTAGATTTGAATATACAGACATTGATGGAGGTCAGTTAAATATTGACCACTACGTCAAAGAAAAAGCTGTGGTACTTACAATTATGGAAGGTACTCTGTTTTCTGAAACCAGAGCTTTTTTGCTTGAGAAGGATTTACTTGAAAAAGTCATCGGCACTTTACAGGATTGTCTATCAAAAATGAAGGGTGACTAAATGTGCTCATCTTCGACATTGAAACAGACGGACTGCTCGACCAAACTACGCGACTACATGTTCTCTCGATATTGGACTGCGCACAAGGAACTGTGGAAACGTACTCTGACCACGGAGGATACGAGTCAGTGCATCGGGGCCTGTTTCGTCTCGCTAATGAGCCTTGCATTGGAGGTCATAACGTTCTGTGTTTCGACCTACCAGCTCTTAAAAAACTGTATCCGGACTTTAATCCAAGCGGTCAAGTCCTTGATACCCTCGTCCTCTCCCGACTCATCTGGCCCAACCTCGCCGAACTCGACTTCGACAAACTGAGACATGCCAAGACCCCATCTGACCCTTATTTTCACTTCCCCTCCAAGCTCGTTGGTTCCCACAGCCTACGAGCTTGGGGCTTTCGTTTAGGCGTCCTCAAAGGGGATTTCAGCGAGACAACCGACTGGCAGGAATGGTCCGAAGCCATGTGCAGCTACAACAGACAGGACGTAGTTGTGACAAAGGCACTCTATGATCTGATCTGCAAGCAGAACTACAGCGAGGAGGCAATTAATCTTGAACACCAGTTCCAGAAGATTATCTTCCAGCAAGAGCAGAACGGTTTCCCCTTCGATGAGCGAAAAGCCAGTGAATACTACTCCGCTCTATGTGCCGAGCGTGAACGAATACTTAGCGTGGTGCAACAGGCGTTCCCCCCTGTTGACAGAGGTTCCTATTTCACCCCAAAGCGTGACAACAGAGCAAAAGGCTACAAAGCCGGACAGCAAATCTGGCGGCCCAAGCTCACCCCCTTCAACCCCGGTTCACGACAAGAGATCATCGAACGCCTCCAAGAAAAGTACAGTTGGCAACCCAAAGAGTTTACCGAGAAAGGACAACCGAAGGTAGATGAAGATGTCCTATCACAGCTCGAATACCCCGAAGCCAAGCTGCTGTCCGAGTATTTTCTCGTCCAGAAAAGAATTGGTCAGCTCGCCGAGGGCAACAACGCATGGCTCAAGCTCGTAGCTCCAGATGGGAGGATACACGGACATGTCATTACAAACGGTGCTGTTACTGGTCGCTGTACACACACTCATCCTAACTTGGCCCAGGTTCCCGCCGTGGGCGTTCCGTGGGGTGCTGAGTTTCGCTCTCTGTTTTACGCTCCTGATGGCTGGCTTGTACTTGGAGCTGATGCTAGTGGACTGGAACTTCGATGCTTGGCTCACTATATGGCTCGGTACGATGGCGGCCAGTACGCTCAAAAGATACTTGAAGGGGACATTCACTGGCACAACGCCCAAGCCCTCGGCCTCGTTGGTAAAGACGAAGTAAAAAATCCTGATGACCCGCACCACATGTGGGCCAGAAACAAGGTAGCGAAGAGGTTCATCTACGCTTTCATGTACGGCGCAGGCGATGCCAAACTCGGTGAAATCGTTGGCGCTAAGGATGAAGAAGCCACAGTGCAGGGGAAGAAACTCCGCTCTACCTTCCTCCGTGCACTCCCGGCAATGAAGAACTTGATTGAAGACGTGAAGTATGTTGCGAAAGAGCGCGGATACCTGTTAGGTATCGACCGTCGTAGACTGCCTGTGCGTTCTCAGCACAGCGCGTTAAACACCTTACTGCAATCTGCCGGAGCCGTCGCTGTCAAGAAAGCGACGTGTATCCTTTGGGACGACCTCACAGAGGCGGGACTTGCGCCATTTGTGCAACAGGTTGCCCATGTGCATGACGAATATCAGCTACTTGTCAAACAAGGCTTTGAACCTCAAGTCGGCAAAATTGCGGTAGAGGCTTTTCGTAAAGCAGGGGAATACTTTCACTTTCGCATTCCTCTGGATGGTGAGTTTAAAGTCGGTCACAACTGGGCCGAGACACATTAGAAAGGTGGAAACAAATATGATGGCTGACATTAGTAACATTAAACATGCGCTTGATACTGCTCTTAAAGCGGCAGATGAAGCGGCACAGGATTATAACCAGCTCTTGAACGATAACATGAAACAGCAGTTTGAGATTTCCGAACTCAAGACGGAAATCGGTAGACTCGAAGCCCTCTTGGCTGATAAGAAGCCCGAGAGCAAGTGTGAGAGCGAATGTGAGTGTGATTACAACTGTGATTGCTGTAAGCACAGAGACGAAGCTGATGAAGAGCATGAGCCTACGCTGAAAGACCTCTATGAACTTGGTAAGTATCTCGTCGATACCGTAGACGAGATTGAGGCAATCAGCATTAGAGTCGTTCGTAATAAAAATGCCGACGCCAACGACACCGACGACTCTGAATGAGGCACTTGCTGAGATTGAAGTGTTGAATACGCAGATTGCTTATTTGCAAGAGCAGGCGGCAATCGCATCGGCTATTACGAATAAGGAAATCCCTGATTATTCAACAGTTCTAAACAACATGAACACAGAGCTGGAGACGATTGCAGACAACACTACGCCTTCAGCTCCGTCAACTCCGGCAAGCCCTCCCCCTGCCCCTACTGTCAATACTGGTTATGTAAGTTACTAGAAAGGAGGTAACAAATATGGCTGACCCTGCAACCCTTGACGATGTTGTAGCAAAACAGGACACGATCATCACCAAGCTCAATCAGCAGAACACCAAGCTCGACGCTGTGAAGACCGCGACCGAGAGCGCTGCTGCCGCTGCTGCCAACGACGTGGAGATCATCGGCTCGCCCGGTATTGTTAATACCGGCGTCAACTCTCAGCGCGTCTTCGTCGTTTCACCGTGGCCCCCTGAATCCTAAGTCCTAAAGAAAGGAGGGGCTATCCATGCCCTCTGTTAGCCCTGTTAATGAGATGAACCTGTCTGTCAACGACATCGCTACGTTTGCTCGCGTCTGTACGACGCCGCTTGATAAATGTGTTGGTCCGTTGATTGAGTATTCACCAGAGCAGTACGAAAAGAACGTCAAACTCGTAAAATCCCTCTATAAAAAAGGTCATCTGAGCGTCTTTGAACACGCGCAGATGACCTTTTTTGTTACGTGTAGCAGAGCATGTTCCTTGCAGCTTGCCCGTCATCGTCATATTAGTCGCACGGAGATGTCGCAGAGATACGTCAAGTTCACGGGCCTTCAGGCTCTGAAAAACCTGTGCGAGATTCCGCCTGAAATTAAAGACAACGGCGACAAAGAACTTCAGTATTGCTTGATGTTGGAGCAAGCCTTTGAAACTTACGGCAGGCTGACGCGAGCCGGAGTAAAGCCAGAGGACGCCCGTTTCCTTCTTCCCGAAGCGACTAAGACCCGCATGTTCCTTACTCTCAACCTCCGCACTTTGCTTGAGCTGCGCGACAAGCGCATGAACAACCCCGGCGCTCAGTGGGAGATCAGGGAGCTTGTCCAACAGATGTGGGACCGCTTGCCTGATGAATTGAAAGACTGCCTGACTGATGAAAACAACCCTGCTGATTGACGGTGACATCCTCGCCTATCGAGCCGCCGCATCAGCCGAACACGAAATCCGCTGGGACGAAAACCTCTGGACGCTGCACAGCGACCTCCGCGACGCCCAGCGGATTTTTTATGAGCAGATGCAGCAAGTCGAAGACGCCCTTCAGCACGACAGGGTGATTCTCGCTCTCAGTCCTGAGAAGAACTTTCGCTATCGCATTTGGCCGCAGTATAAGGCCAACCGTGCAGACAAGCGTCGCCCCATGTGCCTAGCTGCTCTCAAGGAGTGGATTGAAGATGAGTATGAAACATTCAAGAGGCCGGATATTGAAGCTGACGATGTGCTTGGCATCCTTGCTACCAGTCCTTATATCGTCAGGGGCCGCAAGTGTATCGTCTCCGTTGATAAGGATTTTCGCGGCGTCCCATGCGAATACTACAACCTTAATACAGAGGAACTCGTCGAAATCACGGAACCCCAAGCCGACAAATGGCATATGTTCCAAACCCTCATGGGCGATGCAGCAGACGGTTACCCCGGCTGTCCCAAGTGCGGCCCCAAAACCGCTGAGAAAATCCTCAATGACGCCCAGACTTACGAGACGATGTGGCCCCTCGTCGTTCAGGCGTATGAAAAGCAGGGCCTAGGCGAAGAGTACGCTCTGACAATGGCGCGACTGGCGCGTATCTGCCGTCGCGGTGACTATGACTTCAAAAAGAAAGAGGTTATTTTATGGACTCCACCAACAAACTCACTAAAGTGATCGCTATTTACAGCGCTGGTCACGGCTCTGGCAAGTCAACGCTTGCACGTTTCCTGTGCGATTATCTGACGGATAAAGACCATAACGTTGCAATCAAGTCATTCGCAGAAAACATTAAAGCCATGGCTTGGAATCTGCTCGACTACGAAACCGTCTATCGAAAAAAGGACGAACCTTGTGAAAAACTTTACGGCAAAACGCCCCGCGACTTGCTGATCGTGATCGGTGAAGCATTGAAAGAGAAGATCGGTAAGCGCATCTTTGCTGATGCACTTATCAGAGACATCGAGGAAAGCGATGCTGACATTGTTATCATCGATGATCTTCGCTTCCCTGTTGAGTTGCTTCGCCTGAGAGAAGAGTATGGGCCTGATCTCTGCGTCGTCTATCTCGAAGGACCTGTTGACAACCCTAATCAGGACCCCAGCACCGAAGGACTGATCGACGAAGGTGAGGCCGATGTTCACATCACCAACATCGGGACATTCGGACAGCTTTACGATAAAGCAGTCTTTATCGCCACGGAGGTGCTTGGAATTGAATGAGTTCGTTAAACAGGTGGCTGAGTTCCAGCGCACCTTTGACCCTGAGAACATTACAGGTGATCGTTCTCGTCTTGAATTTCTCCCGGTAGATAAAGGACAGGCACTTATTAAACTGCGTTATGAGCTTATCGCGGAGGAAGGGACAGAACTTAAAGCGGCTTTGCAGGATTTATTTGATCTGTATGAAAAAGCTCGCAGTCGTCATGAATCCTTGTTTAGATTTCTCAACAAAAGCACTAGCGATAACGTTGTTCAGTGGCACAACGCCAAGAAGGAAGTTGCTGACGCCCTCGGTGACATCCTCGTCGTAACAATCGGCACCGCTCTCGCCTTTGGCCTAGACATTGAGGAGATTATGCGCCGTATCCACGAGAGTAACATGTCCAAGCTCGGCGCTGACGGCAAGCCCATCTACCGCAAAGACGGCAAGGTAATGAAGGGGCCACATTACCACGCCCCGGAACTGGACGACCTTGTATGACCAAGAGCCGCTTAAAACTTCACGAGCTTGACGACCTTGACAAAGAGGATATTGTCAAGGCTTTCAACGAAGCCTACAGACAGCTCGAATCTGTTTATCTCAAAGTTCCTGAGCAATCTGAGGCATTTCGTCAAGTGGATAGCCTGATGGTCGAAGTAGACGCTCTTGCCACCCAATTTGAGGAGGCCGAATACGCAGCAGATGTCTACCAAAACTATTAGAGACCATTACACCGACGAATTCCTAGAATCCCTCTACTCAAAAATCTGCCTCGCTCACGCCTTTGTGAGCGGGGCAGAAAAACAAATGAACGCATGCGACGCACCGATCGATGATCTCTATGAGCACGTTGAACTTGTCTTTGCCGAGATCGACGACCTCTTTGACCGCATGTGCAAACTGACCGACCGGGTGCGCGTCACGCCGCCCGATGATGATAAAAGGAGCAGCAATGCCGCATACAAAATTGACCCCGCTCGCCCTTGACATTCTCGCAGATCGCTATTTGTGGAAGAATGCCGGGGGCGAAATTATTGAAACACCCGATGAGATGTTTCGCCGAGTCGCGCACTGTGTCGCACAGGCCGAGCCGGAACATCAGCGCAGCTATTGGGAAAACGAGTTCTACAAACTCATGTCTTCCCTCGACTTCCTCCCCAACTCCCCCACCCTCATGAACGCTGGACGCCCCGCACCGCATGGACAGCTTTCAGCCTGCTTCGTGATCGGCATTGAAGACAGCATGGAAAGCATCTGTGAAGCACTGCGAAAGCAAATGCTCATCCACAAAAGCGGCGGTGGTACAGGCTTCAATTTCAGCAATCTTCGCCCCGAAGGTGGACAGGTCAACAGCACCAATGGCCGTGCTTCCGGCCCAGTCTCTTTCATGCGCCTCTTTGACCTGTCCACTGACATCGTTCAGCAGGGCGGCATGAGACGAGGGGCGAACATGGCAATTCTCAACGTTGATCATCCCGACATCCGCAAGTTCATCCACTGCAAGGACAAAGACGGCGAGATTCACAACTTTAACCTCAGCGTGGGCCTGACCGACGAATTCATGTCAAAGGCCGTAGACCCCACGACCAAGGAACACGCCCTTCTTATGGAGATCGCAGAAAGCGCGTGGAAGACAGGCGACCCCGGTGTGATTTTCCTCGACACCATGGAAGCCGCCAACCCCACGCCCGAACTCGGCACGCTCGACACCACAAATCCATGCGGTGAGCAGCCCCTGCTGCCGAACGAGGCATGTAATTTAGGCTCTATCAACCTCGTCAACATGCTCGATGACGACTACATGTTCGACTGGAACAAGTTCAAAGTCACCATTGTCACCGCCGTCCGCTTCCTCCGTGACGTGATCGAAGTCAATCAATACCCGCTTCCAGAGATCGCAGAAGCTGTCAAGCGGACTAAAAAGATCGGCCTCGGCATCATGGGCTACGCGCACATGCTTTACTACAAAGGCATCCCCTATGACAGCGACGGCGCTCTGAATCTGCTCGACACCATTATGAGCACCCTCAAATCCACCGCCAAACATGTCGCAGGCCCAGAGAACAAGGCCCTCACCTGCATCGCCCCTACCGGAACCCTCAGCCTTATCGCCGGAGTCAGTTCTGGCATCGAACCTGTGTTCAGCCTGCACCACACCCGCACCTACACAGACAACTACGGCAATCCTCACACCGAGGACATTTACGACCCTGTGTATCAGGAGTGCGTCGAAAAAGGCATCCACGATCACCTCTCCCCCGAAGAGCAGGACCGCATCTTCGCCACCGCCTACACCGTCTCACCAGAGTGGCACGTCGATACACAGGCCGTCGCACAGGAACACAGCGATGCGGGCGTCAGCAAGACCGTCAACATGCGCAACACTGCCACCGTCGAAGATGTATACAAAGTTTACGTCAGAGCGTGGGTAAAGGGGTGTAAAGGTACAACCATTTACAGGGACGGAAGCAAGTTCTCACAAGTGCTCAAGTGCCCTGAGTGTGAAACATTTTAGCCCGTATATGAGAAAAAAGTATACAATCTAGGAGGTTATTATGTGCTTTTCTTCACCTAAAGTTCAGACACCAACTCCTGCTCCCCCGCCGCCTGCGCCTGAACCTGTTCCCGACAGCGTAGCACCTGTTCCGAACGAACGATCTATGATGCGAGGTTACAGTCTTTCTGGACGTAAAGCGCTGTCCACATACAGATCAGACCTGAACATCCCCGGCGGGAGCCTTGGAGGAAGCGGTTTGAATGTCTCTCGATAATCAAGGGAGCATCGAAGAGCGCTACAAATTCCTCTCCACAGCCCGCGAGAGCTACTGCCAGCGGGCCGAGGAATGCAGCGCTTACACCGACCCCTACATTTTCCCAACCGAAGGGATGGACGGAGAGAAGATCGCCCAGCCGTGGCAGTCCATCGGTGCCGAGGGCGTCACGTCCCTCAGCTCCCGCATCCTCTCCATCGTCCTTCCCCCCAATCGACCGCCTTTCCGTCTTCGTGTAGAGCGCAGCAACGCCAGCGAAGAAGAAAAGAAACAGTGGCAGGAGATCGAGGCTGGCCTTTCCCGGATGGAGCATACCGTCACCGCCCATATCGAATCGCTTGGAGACCGTGTTGTGCTCGCCGAGGCCATTCCCCATCTTCTCGTCACTGGTAACGTACTTCTGCATGTCCGCAAAGACGGCATGAGACTTCACAACCTTCGCGAGTACGTCGTCGTCCGCAACCCTCGCGGTGAGTGCGTCGAGATCATCGTGGAGGAAAAGATCGACCCCCGCTTCATCAAAAATGACAGCGGCATTATCGAGACCCCCGAAGACAACGGCAGCCAACCGGCAGATAAAAGCCAGTACAAACCGTTGTACACACAGGTCAAGAAAGTGGAAAAAGGCTGGACCGTCGTGCAGGAATGTAATGGCAAGATCATCAGCCACGGTCGTTATCTTGAAGATCAGAACCCATGGCTTCCCCTGCGGATGTACCGCATCTCAGGAGAAGACTACGGCAGAAGCTACGTAGAGAAATACCTTGGAGATCACAAGAGCCTCGACGCACTCAGTCAGGCTATTGTTGAGGGAACATCAGCCCTTGCCCGTGTGATCGTCCTTCTCAACCCCGCTGGGATAATCAAGGCCAAAGACCTCGAAAAGGCCGGAAACCTTGCCATCCTTTCCGGAACAGAGAACGACGTGTCCATCCTGCAAGCCAATAAAGCAGCTGATTTCCAGATCGCAAAAGCTCTGATCGATACCCTGCAACAGCGCCTTTCGCGGGCATACCTGCTCAATTCCGCTATCCAGCGTGATGCCGAGCGAGTCACCGCAGAAGAGATCAGATACATGGCACAGGAACTAGAGTCTGCCCTCGGCGGTCTTTACAGCGTCCTCGCTGCTGAATTTCAGCGTCCTTACATCCTTCTTCGCATGGAATACATGTTCGAGCAGAAACTTCTCGACAGTGTTCTGCGAAATGTAAATTTCGAGATCGTCACCGGAGTTGACGCGCTCGGTCGAGGACAGGACGCCAACAGACTCATCCAGTTTGCGGAAGTCATTGCCAAGACCATCACCCCGCAAGCAGCCATCCCCTATCTCAAAGTCGATGCGTATCTCAAAGCCCTCGCAAGCGCTCTTGGTATCGATGATGTTTCCCTGCTCCGTTCCGAGCAGGAGATGCAGCAGCAGAACCAGCAACAGCAGCAACAGGCCATGCTTGAGAAAGTCGCCCCCAACGCTGTCAATCAGCTCGGCGGCCTGATCGGAAAGAGCATGGAAAATCAAATGCCACAAGGAGAATAAAAATGGCAAAACCGAAGACCAATCCCGCACCCATGGCTAACATGGCCGATCTCGCCATTCAGCCGAACACTGTTCCTTATACGAAAGAGATCACCGATATGGGCAACGGAATCACCCGTATCACCTTCGTCGCTGTAAAGGATGACGAGTAATGGACGCCCCGCAGAGCCAGACCTTCACTGTAAAGGTCAATCCCGATGGCGGTGCGGTCACTGACGATACCCCGGCGCTCCCGGCGCAGCAGGAAGACTTCCGTAACAATCCCGACTATGTTCCTGACGACCCCGTGGGCGACGAAGGGGAAACTAACGGAACGGAACCTGAAACTGAACCCCAGGACCCCGCCCCGCAGCAGCAGCCCAGCGACGCTGATCTCCAGCAGCGCCTCGACACCAACGCCACCGACATCCAGACGGCGGCGCAGTTCATCGAGAGCAAAGGCGTCAGCTACGAAAAAGTAGTCAGCGAATACGCCCAGAATGGCCGACTTTCTGACGAGTCCTATAACAAGCTCCAGAAAGCCGGAATCCCCCGGTCGATGATCGACTCCTACTGTGCCGGACAGGAAGCCCTGTACGAGCTGTGGGTCAATCACGTTCAGGGCATTGCTGGCGGTGAGAAAGCCTATGGCGAACTCATGCGCTACGCAGCTCAGAACCTGACCGACCGTGAGAAAGAGGCCTACGATGCCGCCGTCAATTCAGGCGACATGGCCCGCGCCAAGAACGCCGTTCAGTCGCTCATGTACCAGTTCCAGCAGGTCCACCCCTCTGACGGTTACACCTACGAAGGCAAAGCTACAAACTCAACCAGCGCCCCCGTCAAAGGCTTCGCCACCCCGGAAGAAGCCTACGCCATGCAGGATGACCCCCGCATGTACACCGACCCTGCTTTCCAGCAGCTGTTTCAGCAGCGGCTCATGAAGACCGCATTTTTGAAAGACTAAACCATTTGAAAAGGAGCTAGATATTTATACCCAACATCGTTAATAACACCGCACCTCTCGCTTCCATGGCCTGGCTCGGTGCCAACAACGGCACCATCCCGACCGATTGGGATACTCCCGAAGCGCGTGCCCTCTTTATCACCAACTATAAGCTGGACATCATGAAAGCCTTTGACAGAAAGTGTATCTTCAAAGACCTGCATCGCGTCCACACCATCCGTCAGGGCATTTCCAGCACGTTCTACTACACTGGTACGGCCTGCGCCCATTACCACAACAAGGGCGTCCCCATCCTCGGCAGCAACAACCCGCCCATCTCCAAGGCGGTCATCAACGTTGACGGCCTGCTCATTGCCGACCTGATGATCGACAACCTTGAGGAAGCGATGCTGCACCTCGATGTTCGCAACGAGTTCAGCCACCAGCAGGGTGAGGCCCTTGCCAACGCCATGGACGAGCGCCTTGCGCGCCTGTTCTATCTGGCAGCCCGTTCTGCGCCCCGCAACATGGACCATCCCGGCGGCTCTATCATCACCGCTGCCAACGCTGGCGTCGATGGCGAGAAGCTGGCCGACTGCATCTTCGCCGCCGCTCAGACCCTTGACGAGAAGGACGTTCCTGAGACGGGACGCTTCATCGTCGTAAAGCCTGCTCAGTATTACATGCTCTGCAAGGTCAAGGACCTCATCAACAGGGATTACGGCGGCTCCGGCTCTATCAAAAACGTGCAGCTTGAGAGCATTGCCAACATGCCGATCAAGAAGAGCATGAACCTTCCCAACGGCAAGAACATCACCCAGACTATCAAGGGCGAGCGCAACGATTACACGGGCGACTTCACCAACAGCGTTGCCATCGTTGCCAATCGCAACGCCGTCGGCACCGTCAAGCTCAAGGACGTGCGCGTCAAGATCAGCGGCCACGACGTTGACATTGTATACGAGGGTACCCTCATCACGGCGTCCTACGCCATGGGCCACGGCATCCTCGACCCCCGTGGTGCCATCGAGATCGCGACCAGCGGCGACACGGCTCCTGCGGGTACGCCCATTGTGACGGCTGGTACGAACGTCACCAACTAAGCAAAAAAGTCATATAAGTCCTTTCTAGGAGATACCCGTTCTGTAGTGGTCCCTACAGAACGGGTATTTTTTCTTGTGATATACTAAGAACAAACTCTTTAAGGAGGTAGTTCTTATGGAAGAAAAGAATTTTGATCTAAGACAATATTTACCTGACGATGTTCCTCTTGATGCAGTAACATCAATGTATGTTGACCCTGACGGTAATGTTCACATAAACTATGATGTTTCAAAGTTTGGACTTATGAAAGTCCCTTTCCCTCCAGGAACGACACATTTTCTCCATTTTCATTTAAAAAGGACAATGAAAAGACATGTTCGACAACTTAAAAGATGATTTTTTAAACGGCCTTAAACGCGGAGCAGCCTCTGGTGTGTTGTCAGGTCTAAGTGCGTTAAAAGGTCGGTCTTTATCTATTCCTTTTATTGCTAGTACTGTTGCGCATGACGCTTTAAATACAGGTCTTTGGAGTTTACCTTTTTCTACGGTAAACTCTTTATTTTTATCTAAAAATAGAAACCGAGAAGATTTTAGCAATAACGGGTATTTTACCGAAGATATGCGTTATCGTTCCCCTTTATTGGACCGTCTGTCAACAGGTAGTGTAAAGCCTACACCACATTTAGAAAAAGATCAACGAAAGCAGCCTTTACAAGGTGTTGTTGCTGCTCTTCCTGATGGAATTATGCGCGATATTATTTCTAATTTGAGCGAACGTATTGACCCCAATACAGGTTATTTTAAATGGACTGGCAACATGACACCTGAGGAAGATAAAAATGCTCCTGTTATTCACCGTGCAATGACACGTTTAGGTGCGTCTGTTTTAAATTCAGTTCCTTTTGCTTTTAATTTAGCTCTTGGTAAAAAGGAACAGGAAATGACGCAGAGACATCAAAACGAAATGAAAAAAATTAAAAGCGGAAGAATGGATTTTGTATATGGAGATCAAGGAGCTTTAAATAACGATAGATTTTCAAATATTGATGCAGATCATTCAAAACGTTCAGACATACGTTTGTTGTATAACGCACAGCGTATGAAACAAATAGGAAAAACAGCAGAACAAATAAAACATGCAACAGGCTGGTTTTATGATGATGCTGATAGACGTTGGAAAAAATGGGCACCTGACGGTAAATTAAAAGATAATTATCAAGCTCTTTTGCCTCATGCTTCCTCAAGGCTTGAAACTACTTTAGATGCGATATATGATGCGCCAGCGTTATATAAAACATATCCTGAACTAAAAAACCAAAAAATTATCGCTGATGAAAAAGAATTTGCAAATGTACCGAGAAACGTGAGGGCACTTTATTCACCGAAAAAAGACACGATATATCTAAGACCAAGTAATATCTTAAACCCTTTAGATCAGATAAATGTCTTATCAGATGTTATTCATGAAATTCAGCACAAAATCCAGCATTTTGAAGGTTTTTCTGTAGGTACAGCACAATCAATACTAAATCGCGCACAAAATAGAGAACGTGATTTTTACGAAAAGCGCATAAAGCCTTTAGTAGAAACTTATGACAAAGTAACACAACTGCCTGATCATTATCTGGATGACATCTGGGCCGCGCATGATGATAAAGCACGCGCAATCGCAGAATTGCGTAAACTGACTGTCAGTGAATATCAACAGCCTGGAAACGACCCTCTTTACTCAGTAAAGAAAAAAGCATGGGAAAACGCTTTAAATAACGCGACAAACCGTTTGGAAGGAGGGTTGTTTATATTACCTCCTGTTCTAAGGAAAAAACTAACTGGCTTGTTTAATGCTGCTATTGAAGACAGCGTTGTAAGTAAATATTCTGAAAGTGGTGTTTATCAATTACTGAATAACGAAGCAGAAGCACGCAACGCTTCTAAGATTGGTATTCTTTCACAGATATTACACGCTAACGGTAGTCTGAAAAAAAATAAAACCATGCCTTGGTTCAGTAATTATGACATTCCTCGTGAATTCGCCATAGCGAATCCTGCACGTCCACAAATAATCATTCCAAAACCTAAACGTTTATGGAAAAAGAAAAATGACGCTAACTAAATACCGCCGTGTGTTGTTTCGTTGAACTTATTGTTTAGATTAGACCGCTATAAGCTGAATAGACGGTAAACCATCGACAAGAAGCTCAGTCCAAAATTTGACGTTTTCTTTAATATGCAGCAGACGTGTCTTTTTATCAAAGTAACCGTCAAAACCAAGACCTTCGAGGTTCAGTAAGAAAGCACTGCGTTCCTCAATAGGCGTATTCTTGTCTACTACTATTCTAAACCGTATAAGTAGTCCCTCCTTTCTCCCGAAGGAAGTCTACCAACACACGGCGGCTACTTTTTATTATAACAGGAGAATAAATGAACACCCCTACAACTGAACTTGATGCAATCAACACAATGCTCGGTGCAATCGGCGCACCGCCTGTCAACCGACTTTCCAACGTTGGACAGGACGTGATCGTTGCCCGACAAATCCTTGCCGAAGTCACCCGCGAGATTCAGACCGAAGAATTCTACTTCAACACCGAAGAAGGACTTGTCTTCGAGCCTGATGAAAACGGGTACATCACCCTCGGCCCGAACATCACCCGTGTCCTCCACTGCACCAGCGACGCTGACCCGATGTACATCACCAAGACCGGCGGCGCTGTTGTTCATCGTGATCTGGCCGTGCGCGGCGAACGACTCTATGACAAGACCAACCACACCTACGTCTTCGACGGTCCCATCACCGCAGATGTCACCATGCAGCTCCCCTTCACCGAGCTGCCGCTTGAAGCCCGTGTCTATGTCATCATCCGGGCAGCCAGAAAGTTCCTCGTCCAGACCCTCGGAGATCAGGACATCGAGCAGTGGACCGCGCAGGACGAGCAGAGAGCACGCCTGAATATGATCGCTGCTGACACCCGTCAGGCCAACGCCACCGTCGGAGCGTTCAAGTTCCAGGACCCGCTTCTGGCAGTGAAACTCAGTCGATGATTAAAAAGCGATTAACCCCTGATGAAATCTGGGCTACACCAGATGTAGACCCTGTAGCGCAGTTTCAGCGAAATTACGAAACCAACGCCGAGCAGAGACGACAGGAACACAATCGTCGCCTGCCCGGCGTTGGTATGTTCAGGTCTTTTCGCGACAATGCTTTTTGGCCTACGGTTTACGCTCCTATTGCTCCGACACCTGAAAAACTTATTGGCCGTATTGTTACCAGCGCTTTGGCTCCTGCCTTTGATGACAGGTACACAGACCCGAATTATCAAAGCCCGTGGGAAAACCCAACGAGCATCGGTGCTGTAGCCCGCAATATCGGGAAACAGAGTCTGCGTATGCTTGTGCAGGAAGGTCAGCGCCGAGCAGACGAATTTACACAAGAAGCGTTGGATAGAGCCTCGATGAATCGTTTTATTGTTCTGGATAAACTTCTTGCTAAACTTGATAAAATCAGAGGCGTTGATAAAAACGACCCTGCTTCTGAGCAGGCCAAAACTGCTTTAGCCAAACAGTTAATGCAGCAAGGTGTTGACCCTGACGAAATCTGGAAACAGACAGGACGTGAACTTATTGACGGCAGATGGTTTGGTGAAATTGACCCTGTTGAGATTGACCCCGAAAAAATCCCAACACTGGAAAAAGATATACCAAAGTGGATACTAAAACTTTCTCCTGAAGAACAAAAAAGGCCTAACGCACGAAATACTATTAAGGCTGCCTTGCCTAAAAAGACTGATCTCAAACAAGAAGAACTAATTGCTAACACAGATAATCCCATATATACGTTGTACCCTCAGTGGAAAAATCACAAAATTTCTTATTTGAACATGCCTTATGGAGTAGCGGGAGGTACAGCGGGAAAAAATATCTATTTAAATACACAGTACACACACAAAAAAACTGCGTCTAATTATACCCCCATAAAAACAGAAGACGCCGTTAAAAATCAGAACATGTTTATAAACCATGAAGGACAGCATAAACTTGATATAGCTGCTCGACTGCCTCGTGGTGGAAGCGATGAAATAGTCGCCAAGGCTCTAAAAGAGAATCAAGTAGAAACAGCCAATGCTCTTGCCGCTCTGCTTAGTAAGGCGGGTGTCTCAGATTTCAACAACATACCTGCTGAACTCCAAGAAGAATATAAAGCGTTGAAAGAAAGAGCTGAATACCTTGACTCTTTAAAAGGTCGTTCTGATATGGATATTTACAGTTTAATGTGGGATGAAATGATGGCGCGTATTAACGAGACGCGCTCACAAAAAACAGCTGAATGGCGCAGAAATAATCGTCCAACACGAACGCCTGATTATCGTGCAAAAAATACAGGAATGGAATATCCTGATTTTAGTAAAGCTCTGAGGTAAACATGAACATCACCCGCAATATCCCAAATCTCATTGGTGGTATCTCGCAGCAGCCAGCTCAGAGCCGCCTTGTAAACCAGTGTGAAGATCAGCTCAACTACGTCTCTACGCCTGCTTCTGGTCTCACCACACGCCCGCCTCTCATGTTCAAGAGCGCTGTCCCCTATTCCGGGGATGGCGCTTTTTTTGTTCTCGACCGTGACGCTGACACAAAATACAACATGTGGATAAGTCCTGACGGCATCCACGTCGAAGACCTCGACGGAACTGTTCAGGACATCTCCTATAACGGTGATTCCAAGTCCTACCTCGCTCTTCCTACTGGCAAAGACGCTCGCGACAGCTACCGAATCCTTCCTGTGGCCGATACATGCTTCATCATCAATCGCACCGTCACCACACAGGCCGACCCCGACAGCTACACCGTGCGCCAGAATCAGGCCCTCATCCACATCAAGCAGGTCGCAGTTAGCACTACGTGGAGCGTGGCTCTCGACGGCGTGCAGGCCAGCTTTGGCTATTCCTCAAAGGCAGATCAGTCGATCTCCACGCAGGAAGTCGCCAGCACCCTCGCTTCCCAGCTCCTTGCTGACAGCACCATCGCAGCCAACTTCGACATCAGCACCGCTTCCAGCATCATCTACATCGTTCGCAAGGATGGCGGTGAATTCTCCGTTGGTCTGGCCGACACCCGCGGCAACACCTACTCCAGCCTGACAACGTGGAAGATCAAGGACTTCACCAATCTTCCTATCATCGCCCCGGACGGCTTTACCTGCTGCATCTCCGGCGCAAACGGCGATACCTCGGACGATTACTACGTCCGCTTCCGCGGCACAGGTGAAGCTGCCCCCGTTACGTGGACCGATACAGGCGATGAAGTCGAATCGCATGAGATCGTTGGTTATTTCGACCCGTCCAAGATCAACAAATACACGCCGATCAAAGTCGGCACACAGGTCTCATGCACCAACGTCCCCACGTTCAAAACCAAAGTCCTCAACGTTTCCTACAGCAGATGGACCGTCATCACCTTTGCTGACCGCTTCCCAACCAATCCTGGCAACCTGACCTATGCCGTCGAGCGTTCTGAAAGCTCCAAGGCCCTCGTTACCGGAGTCTGGGAAGAGTGCGCAGCCCCAGATCAGCCCGTGGCTTTTGCAGCTTCAACCATGCCCCATGTCCTGTTCCACGATCTCAAAAGCAACACGTGGACATTCCGGCCTGTTGATTGGAACAAGCGCGTTGCTGGCGATGACGAGTCAGCACCGTTCCCCAGCTTCATCAACAAGCCGCTTACAGCTATCTTCCTGTTCCGCAACCGCCTCGGCCTCATCGCTGGCGACAGCGTGAGCATGAGCGCAGCAGGCGATCTGGAACGCTTCTTCCCCACGACTGTGCAGACCTTGGCCGATGACGAACCGATCGACATCTCCGTTGCTGTTGATGATTACAGCGACATCCTTGCCACCTGCGCCGTTCAAGACAATCTCCTGTTCTGGTCCAAGAAGCGCCAGTACACCCTCAGCACGCCCGAGGTCCTCAGCCCTAAGACAGCCGCGATCTTGCCGACAACTGGCTATGCCTGTCTTCCTGATGCAGGTCTTCCCGTCTGCGGCTCGCACATCTTCTTTGTTGATGTCAGCGGAGATCACGACCAGCTCTACGAATACGCCGTCGATAAAACCTCGGCTACAAAGGAAGGTCTGTGCGTGACAAACCATGTTCCCAGCCTTATTCCGCATCAGCTCCCGGTCATCCTGACCGCTTCACAGAGCACGTCTGTTGTAGCGCTGTACAGCTCTGCGGCACCGAACGAACTCTGGCTGTACCAGTATTTCATCTCAGGCGACAGCAAGGTCCAAAGCGCGTGGAGCCGTCATATCTTCGGCGGGACCATCCGCAACATGGCCTTCCGTGAATCCGTCCTTTGGCTTGAGATCATCAAGAACGGCACGCGCCTCATGTGTACGCTTGATTTCGCAGCCAAGCCCCAGCGTGAAGCCGATGACTTCATCCCGGCTTTGGATTTCCAGATTGTATACAATAATCAGATTCAGGAGATCACCCTGCCATATACGCCTGTTGAGCCTGTTGTCCTCATCCCCAACAGCGAAGGAGAACTACTGCCGACCAAGAAATTCACCCGGTCGAACAACATCATCACCCTGCTCAATCCTGCCTCAAAATGCGTGATCGGCCAGCCGTTCCAGCGCATCTATGAACTCAGCAGACAATACCCTGCGATCAGCAGGAATGGTGATACGTCAATCCCACTGACGAACGCCCGCTTCCAGCTCAAGCGCTTCAAGCTGAACTACATCGACACAGGCGCGTTCACTGTCACCGTGTCGAATAACGTGGTGGGCCAGGTCGATGAATATCCTGTCCAGTCCCGTTCCGGCCTCAACAGAATCAAACGTGAGCTGATAGAGACCCGGCAGACCAACATTCCCTGCCGTGGTCGCAATACCGACACTGAGATCACGATCTCATCGCAGAGCTGGACCCCGGAAACGTTCCTCTCTGCTGACATCGAAATGAATTACGTCGGTAAGACCAGAATAATTTAGAAAGGAGGCATCCTCACGTATTCCCGTGTAACCTACACTTCCACCGGGACCGTACAGAACTTCTCTGTACCCTTCCCGTTCATTGACCGTTCGCACATCCACGTCTGGGGCATCGACCCCAACACCCGAAAACGAACGGTCGAATATCCGATCTCCGAGTGGATTAACACGTCAACACCAAAGATCACGCCGACTAATGTTCCTGCTAGTGGACAACAGCTTATGATCGAGCGTGTTACTCCTCGCGATCTCCCGCTCGTAGACTACGAAGACGGCGCTGTGATCGAAGCTGCTGATCTCGACCTCGGCGTGCTCCAGAATCTTTACATCTGTGAAGAGATTCTTGACGAGCTCGGATGGCAGAGCAACGAAATCGATTTGCTCTGGACAGCCTACAATAATCTAAATACCTCACATAAAGCCCTCTCCGAAGCTGTAAGTGCTCTGCGCACAAAGCTCGAAGAAACTTACGACATCGCCATGCGTGGTTTTACCATTGCTCAAGACGCATGTACGTGGCTCAAGATGTGGTATGAACAGTTTATGCCCGCTATAAGCATGTTCATCAATACAACTATCGTTGATGGCGGTACTGTTGAAATCATTGATGAGATTTACTGCATCGTTGACGGTGACATTGACCCTGATGAATACGCCGAAGCAATTATCTATGACGGTGGTCTCAATACTGATTATCACTTTGCATGGACACCCGAAGCAGTTAAGCTGATGAACGCTTATGACCTGTCAGAGAAAGCCTTGTCGATGGCAAATAAAGCTCTGCCAATCGCTCAGCGAGCTTATGACATGGCCGCTCTGGTTTATAACTGTGACCCGTTCATTATTGATGCAGGCGGTGTTGATGAAATGTTGGAGTTTATGCAGTAAATGTCTTTTATTGCTAGTTTAGGTAACTGGCTTAGAAAAATCTCGCAGTCTTTTGCACACGCCTCGATAAACGGACAGAATATTATTCTGACGAAGCATAACGGAGATACCGTAGTTTTAGATGTTTTGAGCCAAGCCGGTTTTGTGGCGAAGAGTGGTGATACTCTTACCGGGCCGCTTGACTTTAGGAACGCTCAAGCCGATTACACTGGCAACCCTGTTGACCAAATCAGAGGTACGATGGGCTGGAGCGACTGTTGGCGAATTGCCATTGGAGCAAACGCTAGTGACGCCGGATACCTTGAAATTGCTACAGCCGATAACGGAAATGAACCTGTTTACGTTAGTCAGTACACACGCAGTCAAGACAGCGCTTTTGCAACGCTTAAACGACGTGCAACTCTACTTGATGCGTCAGGTAATACTGATTTTCCGGGAAGTGTCTCGGCAAGCAGTTTTATAGGTGCTTTAACGGGTAATGTTACGGGCGATGTAACAGGCAACGTTTCTGGCGGTGCTGGATGGCTAAAGACCACAGACATCAACTATAAAAACATCGACACCGATTACAGTAACACCTATGTTATCGGATTATCAAATGACAACCATGGGACTCGCCCAAATGGTACATGGACGAATTTAATCAGTATTGACTCGTATCATTTCCAGTCGCAACTTGCTGTGACAAATATTGAGACCGGAACGCATGTGCCTAAGTTTTTTGTCCGCTCAAAGTATTACACAGGTTCTTGGAGCGATTGGGTACATCTTGCAGACGACACCGAAGCAACAGCAAGTGCAAAAGGTCTCATGAGCGCGGCTGACAAGAGCAAACTTGACAGCATTGATAGCACCTATTTGCCTCTGTCTGGCGGCACTTTGACGGGGGCGTTGGTGCTTAACGGTTCTAATGTTGTTATCAGACAAAAAGGTACAACCGCAGAATCCAGACTTTGCGGTGGGACTGATCTTACAGATGGTGCTGTTTTTATCGCCTACGGTAAGGACAACGGCGGTGGCTTTCGTGTTCGTGCCGTTGGCAATCATGATTTAGTGGGGAGCGCGAACGGTGAGTTGACATGGAAGTCGCTATTGTTAAGCCCCATAAAATACGCTTCTTTCACGAATAACCAAGCCATTATTGAGTACGAAAACAAGTTTCAAGTGGTGGCCTCCGGTGGAACAGCCGCGAACGGCGGAACAATCAATTTTGCGAGAGCGTTCTCTAAAATTCCTATTGTTATTTGTCAGCATCCCGGCACTGTACTTGTACACGCACAAGCGCACACAGTTACGACAACAGGATTCACGGTTGCACATTCGTACAGCAGTGCGGTGGCTATTCGATATATAGCGATAGGAGAGGGAGTTTAAAATGATTGGGACTGTTTTTCGTAAACCTGTTGATGATTGGGACGCCTATGCACAAGCCGCTGAATGGTGCAACGTACACGGTGCGTGTATTGTCGAATATGAAGATTATTACAAAGTTGTGTCAGCACCAGAAAAAACGTTTGAAGAGCTAAGAACTGATAAATTAAGCGAGCTAGAAAACGCTTTTAATGTTCGTACCAAAGGCTCAATCAAAACCTCGCAAGGGTATCTTATGCAGTTTGACACTATCGACAGCTTAAAAATGCAAGGAGCCATCACATTGATGGAAGCTGTAGGTGCAACTGTTGGCTATATTACGCAGGCCGACGATAAAACAATTTATGACATTTCAATAGACACAATGAAAGCCGTGCTTATAGAAATGCTTAATGCGTATGCGCAGTGTCATGCGCGAAAACAAGCATTGCGAGAACTCATCAATAATGCTCAAACCAAAGAAGAACTGGCTGAGATAACTATATCTTGGCCGGTTTAATTTTTACCAGAAAGAATCTGCTATGACATGGACGGAACGCTCAATCAGTGTAAGCTTGCCGCCCGTGATGAGGCAAAAAATTCCATTGAAGGGAGTAAATAAAAATAGCCAACTGTAATTGTGGCAACACTTCTACCACAGATAATTGCAACTGCGGGCCGACTTGTGTTGGTGGTCTGACTTGTAAATGTGGTAACTGCGGCTCGTCTACGCCTGTCTCTCAGCTTACGTATATCTGCCCTCACTGCGGTAGTAATAACTGTACATGCTGTCAGACGCCCGAATCGGTGACTCCTGAAACGCATCGGGTAAAGAGACTGCTTGCGCCGTCTCGGGGTACGCATACGTATTGGACAGATAAAGACCCTGTGATTTTTGAAGGTGTTATCGGCCTTACGAAAGATCGTTTGTTTCCGGGAAGTCTTGAATATTTCATCGGAGACGGCACACATAAATATTCTGAACTGCCTAAATACGGTGGTGCAGAAGCCTCTATTTTAAGCAAAGCCTATACCCTTGTTTTGCGTGGCGCTGACGGAAAGATTGATTCTGATTCTTTACGCGAGGCAACGTCTACTACTATCGGTGCTGTAAAGGCTTCTACTGATAAAGCTGGAGACAACGTTGTAAAAGCTGACGCTGACGGAAGTCTTGACGGTTGGAAAGATGCTATTTCAGATGCAGTTGCAAGCCCTGATAACGGTCTTGTAAAAAATGCCGATGGTACGCTCGGCGTTGATTTCAACAGAATGCCTACCGACAAATTTGAGGAGTTGCTTAAAAGCCTTAAAATGCTGATTCCTCTGTCTACTACGCTTAATCTGTATGTGGATAAAAACAGCGCCGCATCAGGGGACACCATTATCGATGGGCGCGGTACACTAGCACTGCCTTTTAAAACAATTCAAGCCGCAATCAATTACGTTACATCTACGTATGCTCTGGGACCTTATTCAGTCAATATCTACATCGCACAAGCAACCTACAACGAAAATTTGCGTTGTCCTGAATATTCGCGTACTACAGGACAAATCACGTTGTGTGCTTATGACGACGCAAATCCTCCAACAATTAAAAATGTCGGTACTGTGAGCAGTTCAATCACGGTTGAAGGTGGAACATGGTTTTTCAGGCGCTTAACTATCGACACGACTGTGCAAGACCCTGATAACGGTATTACAAACACTGTAGGGGCGCTGATTATTACTAATAGTAGCAGTTCTGTCGTGCTTCAAGGATGCTCATTATCGATAGAATATATTGGTAATGCTCCATCTTCTGGCATTGTTGAACTGCGTCTTATCTCTATTGCGGCAAACGGTTCACTAAGGATTAGCGCATTAGAAGGTTATCAGACAAGCCTCACTTGTAATAAGGGTAACGCAAGTAGAGCCTTTTTAATCCGTGTTGAGCGGTACGGAACATTTAACATCATGGGTGGAAATGCCCCCGAAGTAGGCAACATGTATAAAGTTGTGTGCAATGGTGCGGTTGATACCGTTGTAAGTGTGACACTAAAAGCGAGTGTTATCAGTTTTGGTGGGCTGTTATATTCGCAGACGTTTATCGGCTCAATAACAGGGAAAAAATACGATGTCAGTACAGGTGCATCTATAACTGCCCCGCCCGGTGGATTCCCCGGCGATGTGGATGGCAGTGTGGAGAGCGAAACGTTTAGTTGGTATAAGTAATTAAGGAGCAACCTTCATGGTTGAAAACAAAGACATGCAAGACCTAATTCCCTTCATCGTTCTCGGCGGTCTGGGGGGCGCTGTTCGTTCCCTCAATGAGAACGAGACGTGGAAAGCCGTCCTAGTCCGCATCGTTACAGGCAGTTTCTTCGCTACTCTCGGCGGGCTGTTGTCCGAAGTCACTGGCTTCCCTTTGAGCGTTCAGTACGCTATTGCGGGAGCCATCGGGTGCTGTGCCTCCGAGATTATGCGAAGTGTTCAGAGACATTTGCCTAAAGCAATCGGTAAAAAAATTGACCCTCCCAAAACTCACAAATAAACAGAGAGCCGCTATCGTCGGAATACTGGCGGTAGCAGCTCTTCTCTATTTATGGTTCGGCAAGTCTGATGTGTCTTCAACAAAGCACATCACTTCCGTAGTTGAACAACACAAACAAGAGGTGAAAAACCTTGAAAAGAACATCGACAAAATCCGTAAAGAGACTGACACAAACGTTCCTAAAGCTGAGTCTCTTGACATTGACCCTCTCGTTGATTGGTTCAACGGCTGGCTTCGCAGCCGTGAAGAAGATCGACGAGAACACCGCATCGATTACTAAAGCTGATCTTAATGAAATCCGACAGACCATCAAAGAAGCTGAATACCTCAGAGAAGCGCTCAAGCGAGAACGCGCCGCCTATGACGAACTCGCAGCTTCAAGAGCTTATCTCGACGCTGAGAGAGACGCCGAAGTACGAACCCTCCGCTCTGCACTCCGTGCAAAAGAGAGGAAGGAGCGACTTCCGCACCTCATCGTCTTTGCAGAGACGGCCCGCAGCCGACAGTACGAGAGTGATTACCGCTTCGGGCTACGTCTGGAATGGAGACTTTTCTAATGAAAGCAACAGAAGCAAGAATGGGAGACCTTCACGGCCTCACCGCCGAACTGCTTATCACCCAGCTCGGCCAGATGCAGCGGGGCGAGATCGAACCCGAC